>FRDC01005151.1_pt1 | contig 51939 bp, 47 predicted proteins | sample 1106171 | NCBI WGS metagenome assembly FRDC01 (sample SAMEA3930566, study PRJEB13176) | freshwater metagenome | biome: Drinking water system; feature: drinking water; material: water | place: Singapore | collected 2014-12-20 | reverse complement strand
ATAATTAATAATTGGGGCAGCCTGAAGTGGGGAGAGCAAAGAAGGAATCAACCTACACGAAGTGGGGGTTTAATTCTTTATTCTTAACTATTAATTCTCAATTCTCTCCTATCTTCGTAAAAACTCATCACTATGTATACAGGACTACTGCATTTACACAACCTACTTCGTTGGGTAATATTGATTTTGTTATTGATTAGTATGGTTCAAGCTTTTCAGAAAAGCGAGGGCTTGAAGAAAACTAGTTTGTTTTTATTGATTTCGGCACATATCACTTTATTGATTGGTCTTTATCAGTGGGCCGTTGGTGGATTAGGCTGGGCTTTGTTCGAAGCAAATGGTGGCGCCGTTATGAAAGACAGTACGATGCGTTTCTGGGCAGTAGAACATCCTGTTACCATGATTGCAGGCATTGTTTGCATTACCATTGCTAGAGGTAAAGCCAAGAAAAGCAATTTCAAAGCTGCTTCAATCCTTTATGTAGTTGCGTTAATATTGATTTTAGCTGCAGTTCCCTGGCCTTTTAGAGAAGTAGGAAGAGCTTGGTTTCCGGGAATGACGAACTAATTAATAATTAATAATTGGGGCAGCTTGAAATGAGGAGAGCCTTGGCCTTCGGCCAAACGTTTTGGATGATAGCGAGCTAAGAACGAACCAACATACGAAAGGCATTTGAGATTAATTTCATAAAAATTTGGGTGAGGAACCCGAGGACCACCTTCGATTTGTCGCGGTGGTTTTTTTTTGAATTAATAATTAATAATGGGGTTCACCGCAGAGCCCGCGAAGAGCGCAGAGAAGTCGCCAAGGTTTTCGTTGCGCATCTTTGCGTTCTTTGTTACGTTCCGGTAGAGTAAGCTGATCGAATTTTTTTCCTGTTCAAAAAAGAACTTTAAAATGACAGACCCTTTGCGCTCCTTTTTTAACTTCTTCCTCTTTGCGAACTCCAAGCAGCGCAGCTGCACAAAACTCAAAAACTTCTTTTGTTATTCTTTCCAACTCAGTGTATACCCATCGTTTTCGATTTCGAGTGCTTGTTTGGTTAACATTAAAGGACGGAAGGTGTCGACCATAACTGCCAATTCCTTGGTTTCTTTTGCGCCAATGCTTTTCTCTACGGTTCCGGGATGTGGTCCATGTGGGATACCTGCCGGATGTAACGTGATCATGCCGCGGGTAACGTGTTTGCGACTCATGAAATCACCATCAACATAATACAATACTTCATCGCTGTCAATATTGCTATGATTGTAAGGTGCGGGTATGCCTTGTGGGTGATAGTCGTACATTCTCGGAACAAAAGAACACACCACAAAAGCACTCGTTTCAAATGTTTGATGGATGGGAGGGGGCATGTGCACACGACCTGTAATGGGTTCGAAGTCGTGAATTGAAAAAATGTAAGGATAGCAACAGCCGTCCCAGCCTACAACATCAAACGGATGTGTTCCATAGTGCAAGCCATAGAGCCAACCTTTCTTTTTTGCTTTTATTAAGAAGTCGCCGGTTTGATCAAATGTTTCCAAATCTTGCGGTCCTCGCATATCACGTTCGCAGTAAGGAGAATGCTCCATGAGTTGCCCAAACTTGCTCATATAGCGTTTAGGATAACGGATTGGACTAAACGATTCTACAATAAAAAGTCTATTTGATTCCGTGTTGAAATGAATTTGATAAATAGTACCACGGGGTATCATGATGTAATCACCATAACTGAAGGGCAATTGTCCGAATTGGGTTTTCACCACTCCCGAGCCTTCATGAACAAAAATGAGTTCATCGGCATCGGTATTTTTATAGAAATAGTCGGTTGTTGATTTTCGAGGTGCAGCCAATACAATATGACAATCATTGTTTACCAGTACAGCTTTGCGGCTCTCTAAGAAATCGTCTTCGGGCTTAATGTGAAAACCTTCAAATGAGCGGTGTTGCAGCATGCGTTCTTCCGCTATTTCCGGCGCAACATTTTTAGAAGCTTCGGTTCTGATTATTTGAGTAGGAGGGTGACAGTGGTAGAGAAGTGAATAATCATCACTGAATCCTTCTGTGGAAACAAGTTGTTCACTGTACAAGGTTCCATCAAGTTTTCTGAACTGGGTATGACGTTTGTGAGGTATTTGACCTCGCTGAATATAATGTGGCATACAATCGGATTTTTACTTACAAGCAAGGGCAAGTTAATTAGTTAATTTGAGAATTATAGGATGGGGATTGCTATATTATCGGGTGATGTTATCGTGCCGCCCCTGACAGGCTACTTAACCGGTTCAACGACGAAATATAGCCTAGTTTACGACAGATTCGCCGCGTTACCGCTGCGTTCGCTGCGCCGCCGCGGTTTAAAATTATACTAATTATTGTGCAAGCACCTAAAGCCCAAAGCCTAAAGCCCAAAGCCTAAAGCCCAAAGCCTAAAGCCTAAAGCCCAATGCCTAATGCCCAAAGTCTAACGCCTAACGCCCAAAGCCTAACGCCTAACGCCTAAAGCCCAACACCTAACCCATTTATCCTATCTTGCCTCCTCAAAATAGCTCAAGTGAAAAGAATAGGTTTGCTTTCAGATACCCATCATCATATGGATGATCAAATACTGTCGTATCTAGAATCCTGCGATGAAATATGGCATGGTGGCGATTTCGGAACCATTGCCGTAGTGAAGCCATTGCTTTCTCTTGGCAAGCCGCTTCGTGGGGTATACGGCAATATCGACGGCGCTGATATCAGAAGCGAATTCCCCGAGAATCTCTTGTTTGAGTTGGAAGGAGTAAAAGTGCTGATGCGTCACATCGGAGGGTATCCGCCTCGTTACAATCCCGACACCAAGAAACTATTAAAAGAACACCAACCTAAGATCTTTATCGCCGGGCATTCCCACATTCTCAAAATCATTCACGACCCGGTAATAGATTGCCTGCACCTAAACCCGGGAGCAGCAGGTCACCAAGGCTGGCACACCCTGCGCACTATGATCCGCTTTTCAATTGATGCCGGGAATATTAAAGATGCGGAGGTGATTGAGTTGGGGAGGAGGGGGAGAGGAATCAATAATTAAATAATTAATAATTAAGAATGGAACAGCCGGGAATAATTAATAATTAATAAGTAATAATTAATAATGAAACAGCCGGCAGTCAGGTTGATTGAAATTTAGAGGAGGCTGAAATTTACGAAGCGAAGCGGAGGAAATTTTAGTCCCGAGAGGCGATAGCCGATTCGGGAAGCAGGGGGAATACAGGAAATGAGGAGACGAGGATGAGAGGAAGCGAGGAACGAGGAAATACAGAGAGCCTGTCAACGCTGCGTTACCGCTGCGACCGCTGCGCCGCCGCGGTAAAAGACACAACACTATTTTTGAGGAATTCGGAAAAGTCAACAAAACCTTGGTGAAAGAAGGGAGAGGAAGGAGGAATTACTCACACTCGTTGCGAACCTTTGCGATCGTTCAAACTTTGCGGTAAAATAAAATGACTGTAATCTCAGAACGCCAACACCTAAGGCCTAATTACCTAACGCCTAACACCTAACACCTCATTTCACAATGCTCAACCCATGAATCGCTGCACTCATATCTAAAATCAATTGGGGATCTTTTTCGATGGCGTTGCCAATCACAATCATATCAGCACCGGCTTTGCAATTGAGGTATGCTTTCTCGGGATCTTTGATGCCACCGCCCACAATCAAAGGCACTTCAATTACTTTTGAAACGGCTTCAATCATGCTTTCGGTGATCGGTTTCTTTGCACCGCTACCGGCATCCATGTAAATCAATTTCATTCCCAACATTTCACCAGCCATTGCCGTGCACATGGCAATTTCATTTTTGTCGGAAGGAATGGGAGCCGCATTGCTGATGTAGGAAACTGTGGTAGGAGCTCCACCATCGATCACCATATAACCGGTAGACATGATCTCCAAACCGCTCTTTTTAACAGCTGCTGCTGAAATTACGTGTTGACCAATCAGAAGCTCCGGATTTCTTCCGGAGATCAACGAGAGGTATAAAAGAGCATCGGCGTATTTGCTTACTTGAGAGGGACTACCGGGGAATAATACTACAGGAATGGAAGACTGTTGTTTTATTTGAAGCACCACTTCGTCGAGTCTATTTGTGATAACCAAGCTACCTCCAACAAAGATGTAGTCTACTTTCGCGTCTTCGGCCAAACGAATCAACTTATCAAGTCCATCAACAGTGATCTTGTCCGGATCAATGAGTACGGCAAATGATTTCTTCCCGCTGGCTTTCTTTTGTTGTATGGATTGGTAGGTATTCACTGACATCGACCGGATAATTGGTTATGTGCAAAAATGCAAAAACTTTTCCAAAAAGGCTATTTCTAAATTATAAACGCAAATTCATTGCAAATTGTACGATATGATCGTTAAAATCAGTAGTAGCACCTGCCACCCTTCTATACTGATAGCCTAAGTCCATATCTAGGTGTGCTGAAAATCGATGTCCCAGCCCTACAATGTTTCTTGATTGATCAAATACGCTATTATTTGTGGCTTTTTTATTCCATAGATTGAAGAAGGTTTCCTCTTGCGCCAACGCATAGAAGCCTTTTGTAAACGAACCGTTTCCTTTGAAAGGGAACATCGCTCGAACCATAATACGAGTTCTTCCTGCAAACGAATAGCTATCGGTGCTTACTTTGTTGCCAGACAATACAGCTTTTGGAACGATACGTTCTTCTAACATAGTCCTCTGCGTTAGTAACACATGTTTCAATGGCCAGCGAAATACCAGTTGTTGCCAGAATTGGTGTTCATCGGTATATCCTCCGATATTGCTCAGTACTACTCTTGAATGAAGCAGGTTATAACCAATAGTTACACTCGCTTTTGAATTGATTCGATAACCAATCCCCGGACGAAAGAAAACTGTTTGAAAATGGGCCCATTTGTCTGAAGAGCGAAGCGCGATATCAGTACTGAAAAACCATTTTTTATTCAGATTCACACTTGTAACGAGGCCATACCATCCTACATGTCGGTCTTGAACTTGAGCTTTTAACGATTGACTACTAACCAAAACAAATAACAAGAGATAGAGAAGCCATTTTTTCATAGCGCAAAAAAAAGAATAAATACTGTGAAACAGGCGTAAAATCTTGATTTTTTGGATACTATACATTTAAAATTTGGAATTGAATGTCGTCAAAACCGCATGGAAAGCGGTTTTTCTCCTTCCAAACATCATATAGCATTAATTCTGTATGGGTGAAACGGGCATGAAATCAGCAGTTCCCAAATTTGGAGAAAAAAACGCTGCTTTACAATTATTAAGAAATTGTTAATGAATTGATAAAGGCTAGCTATTTTTCCGGTATCAGCCAAAAATTTTTTTGCCACCTTTTGTGCGTAAAACCCTGTTCTATGGCCTAATAGCCCACGGGCGGGCACTACGAATTTTTTAGACTCTATTTTCCACAGGCTGTGCATATCTCTGGCCGAAAAAAACCCTTGAGGGCAGTTATTTTCGTTTTCCCCCTTTTGGAAAATCAAATTCGTAAACAACAAATTAAGGCAACCTTATGTCGAACACTATGCAATCTATGAAAGGCCTGAAGTTCAGTCGCCGATTCACACGTGAGGATGTGAATGTATATGACCAATTCGAGTACGATTATCGTACCTCCGTGATCCGCAACCCTAGTGGAGAAATTGTGTTTGAAATGACCAATTGTGAAGTGCCCAAAGGATGGAGTCAGATTGCCACGGACATCTTGGCCCAAAAGTATTTCCGTAAAGCCGGTGTACCTCAACCCGATGGTTCATTGGGAAGAGAAACTTCAGCAAAACAAGTAGCACATCGTATGGCTAATTGCTGGAAGGTTTGGGGTGAACGCTATGGCTATTTTGCTAGCAGCGAAGATGCACAAGTGTTTTACGAAGAGCTAGTGTACAGCATTTTGAACCAAGCTTGTGTTCCCAATAGTCCGCAATGGTTCAATACCGGTTTGCACGAAAGCTATGGAATTAAGGGGAAGCCTCAAGGTCACTATTATGTTGATCAGGTAGATGGACAATTGAAAAAGTCTACTTCCGCATACGAGCGTCCTCAACCTCACGCTTGTTTTATCCTAAGCGTTGAAGACGATTTAGTGAATGAAGGTGGTATCATGGACCTCTGGGTTCGTGAAGCACGTATCTTCAAATACGGTTCCGGTGTAGGTACCAACTTCTCAAATATCCGCGGCGAAGGTGAAAAACTAAGCGGTGGCGGTACTTCTTCGGGTTTGATGAGCTTCTTGAAAATTGGTGACCGCGCTGCCGGTGCCATCAAGAGCGGTGGTACTACCCGTCGTGCTGCGAAAATGGTTTGCTTAGACCTCGATCACCCTGAAATCATGGATTTCATTAACTGGAAAGTTGAAGAAGAGAAAAAAGTAGGTGCTTTGATCAACGCAGGTTATCCGAGCGATTATGAGGGTGAAGCCTACAGAACGGTGAGCGGACAAAACAGCAACAACTCTGTTCGTATCCCCAACGAGTTTTTTGAGAAATTAGAGAAAGGAGAAGATTGGGAATTGAAAGCACGTACCGATGGTCGTGTAATGAAGAAAATTCCTGCTCGTGAAGTGTGGAATCAAATTGCGTATGCGGCTTGGCGTTGTGCTGACCCCGGTACTCAATACGATACTACCATCAATGAATGGCATACTTGCCCTGAAGGTGGTCCTATCCGCGCTTCCAACCCTTGTAGCGAATACATGTTCCTCGACAATACCGCTTGTAACCTGGCTTCAGTGAACTTGCGCAAATTCTACAACGAAGAGAACAATACTTTCGATGTAGAAGGATTTGAATACATGAGCCGCTTGTGGACTGTGGTATTAGAAGTATCTGTATTAATGGCTCAATTCCCAAGTAAAGAAGTAGCTCAATTAAGCTTTGATTATCGCACCCTCGGTTTGGGATATGCGAATTTGGGAAGTATGTTGATGGTAATGGGTATTCCTTACGATAGCGAAGAAGCTCGCGGTATTGCAGGTGCTATTACCGCTATCATGACCGGTATCACCTACAAAACATCAGCAGAACTCGCAGCAGTACAAGGTCCATTTGCTCGTTACGAAGAAAACAAAGAGCACATGATGCGTGTAATGCGCAATCACCGCTTGGCCGCTTACGATGCAGATGAGTATGAAAAATTAAGCGTAAAGCCTCAAGGTATCAAAGCTCAATATTGCCCCGACTATTTGTTGAAAGCCGCTACCAAGGCTTGGGACGAAGCAGTGCAATTGGGTGAAAAATACGGTTACCGCAACGCTCAAACTACCGTAATTGCTCCAACCGGAACCATTGGTTTGGTGATGGATTGCGATACTACAGGTGTTGAACCAGACTTTGCGTTGGTGAAGTTTAAAAAGTTGAGTGGTGGTGGTTATTTCAAAATCATCAACCAAAGTGTACCAACGGCATTGAAGAACCTAGGTTATAAAGAAAAGGAAATTGATGCAATTGTGAAGTATGCAGTTGGTGCGGGAACCTTTGCAGGCGCGCCTGGTATCAACCATCAAACTTTGAGTGAAAAAGGATTCATCGCAGAAGAGATCAAGAAATTGGATGTTGCTGTTGGAACCGCTTTCGAAATTGGATTTGTATTCAACGTATATACATTAGGTGAAGAGTGCTTGCAACGCTTAGGTTTCAAACCTGAACAATACTTCAACTTTGAGTGGAGTTTGTTGGAAGCATTAGGATTCAGCGACGATGATATTGATGCAGCAAACGATTATGTATGCGGTACCATGACCATTGAAGGTGCACCTTACTTGAAAGACGAGCATTTGAAAGTATTTGATTGCGCTAACAAATGTGGTAAGAAAGGTGAGCGTTATATCCATGCACACGGACACATCCGTATGATGGCTGCAGCTCAACCCTTCTTAAGCGGAGCCATTTCAAAAACCATCAACCTGCCAAATGAAGCAGTTGTTGAAGAAATTGCTGACTCTTATTTGATGAGCTGGCAGTTGGGATTGAAAGCTTGTGCTTTGTACCGCGATGGTTCTAAGTTGAGTCAGCCTTTGAGTAACAAGAGTGACAAGAAGAAAAAATCAGATGCTACTGCTGAAGCTGCTGCAGAAACTGCTGCTCCTGCCGCTACTGAAAGCCAGATTGTTGATCTTGGACAACTCACCATCAAAGAATTGTTGGAAGAAGTACAAAAACGTGTACAAGCTTCTCCTGATACCAAATTGAAACGTGAATTGGCGCGCATTGTGGAACGCAGAACATTGCCTTCTAAGCGTCGCGGATTTACCCAGAAAGCAAAGATCAACGGTCAAGCCCTGTTCTTGCGTACCGGCGAATACGGTGATGGTACTGTAGGAGAAATCTTCATCGATATGGCGAAAGAAGGTGCTACCATGCGTAGTATGTTGAACTGTTTCGCGATTTCAATTTCTATCGGCTTGCAATACGGTGTGCCTTTAGAAGAATTCGTAGAGAAGTTTGTGTTCACTCGCTTCGAGCCGGCCGGAATGGTAGACCATCCGAATATCAAAACAACTACTTCAATCGTAGACTTCATATTCAGAGCTTTGGCTTACGAATATTTAGGAAGAACAGACCTCGTTCACGTTCTCGACAAACCTGAGATTTTGAATACAGGCACTGACGATTGGGATGAAATTCCTACCTCTTTGGAGTATGAAAAAAAAACTCCTGAGTTAAGCGAAGTAAGAGTTGTAGCTCCTAAAGCAAAACCCGCCGAAGTTGAACCTGTGAAAGCGGTGAAAACCATGAAAGCCGAAGTAGGTATGGATGCTGTAAACGCAGCGGCAAAGAGCATGCAAAGCGATGCTCCTGCTTGTAACACTTGTGGACATATTACCATCAGAAGTGGTACTTGTTACAAATGTTTGAACTGCGGTAATAGCATGGGTTGTAGCTAATCACGCGTTGTCCTTCTGAAAATACCAAGGGGATTGTCTGAAAAGATGATCCCCTTTTTTAATTAATAATGAAGAATTAAGAATTAAGAATGGAACAGCCGAGTTAATTAATAATTAATAATGAAACAGCCGGCAGTCAGGTTGATTGAGTATTGGATGCTAATCTGTGGGAATCCGTACTAATTTGGGTATCTGTGGTGAAAAGGATCACCGCTAAGTGCTCCAAGATCGCAAAGGAGTCGCGAAGTTTTTTTTGAACCGCAGCGGCGCAGCGATCGCGGCGATAACGCAGCGAAAAACTCCTCCGTGCCCCTGTGCCCCCGTGGTTCCGCATTCCACCGCGCAGCGGCTTTGCGATCTTAAGTAAACGACTCTTTTAAATTCGAGCTGCCAAAGACTTATCTAACCACAAGCTTTCCAACCTTCAACCACAAAACCTTTGCGTTAAATTGTATTCCGCGCCGAAGGCGCATAATTCTTAATTCTTAACTCTTAATTCTTAATTCCCTCCTATCTCCCTGAAAACCAACCCCATACCCCCATCTCAAACCAACCACCGCCACCCCTTCCAACTTGTTTCGTTAAAATATGGCCGCTTACTTGCACCACAATTATAAAAGAGTATTTTCGTTCTCTCTTTCGTACGCATCAAAACTGGACAGTATGTTTAAAACCATTCGATTAGCAGTAGCGGTAGCTACTGTAGTAGTATTTGTATCTTCTTGTAGCAGAGCCATTACGCCTTTTCAGGCTGCCAACGGCAAAGCTAAATGTGGACGCTACGTTCGTTAAGTTATTTTCCTCCTGCTTTCACGAAATCTCTTAAATACACACAGGTATTGAAAGCTTCTTTGTAGAAAGGAGTGTTTTGGTATTGCTTCAACTGCGAGTAATACTTGTATTCTCTATTGAAATCGAAGATCCATTTTCGTAGTTCTTTGTTGTATTTTCCTTTTTCGTCATCCCAGCCCATATATGGAATATTACCGAATACTTTTTGATCGCATTTGGCAGCCATGTAAATACATTTAGCTTGGAAGTTCTTATCAAGGCTTAATTCCTTCGCTTTTAAATAAGCATTCTTTGCTTTCTGAACAGTATAGTAATCGCCCATAGCACTTGGTCTTTTTTGCCCCTCAAAATCATAGGTCTCACCCGTAGACCAACTATAACGCACCAACAACCAACTGTTCCCCCAATAGCTCATATTGTAATAGCCTTTTGCCAATTCATAAGAAATTTTCGCTTGCTCTTCCGGCACCTTCGTACCTATTAATTTAGTAAGCAGTTGATCCATTTTCTTTGCAAATGAAAGCTTGGTATACTTTACCGTATCTTGTTTGGTAGGACTGTGCGTATCGTTTAAAAGATCTGAAAACGGATTCGCGGCGAGATAACTTTTATAAGGTTCTGCCTTGTAATAAGAAGCAGGAATCTTCTGAAACCATTCAGCTGCTTTCTTGAATTCAAACTCTCTCAAATAAGCAGTCCCCGCAACATCTAATAGATCGTTCTTGGTAAACTCGCTGCGTTTGATGAGGAACTGTTCGTAGGCCGATTTGTTCGGAGTGTTCAAATACGCCACAAATTCTTCCGCTTGTTTCCCGCTCAAAGAATCACGAATGAATTGAATAGACATAGGGAAATAGCCACCCCAACTTTCAGCTAAAGGACCCTTTTGAATTTTATCGGCAACACCATAACACAAAGCTTGTTTTGTTCGGTTGTTGGTTGACTTGTAGTAAGGAGCCATTAGTTCGGTTAGAATACGGCGTGCGAACTTTGCAAATTCAATGTCTTTTTTCGACTTCTGTTCCATCCATTCCAAACTCTTTACCAATTGCGCTTCTTTCTGTGTTTCATTCAATTCTTTATTTTGCAGCGTTACAAGAATTTGAGTGATCAGTAATTGATCTTTTTCTGCATCTGTTGTAAACTGTTGTTGGGCAAGGTTTATCAATTCTTGCGACTTGCTGAAATTGCCAATTACATAAGCAGTATGAGCTGCTGCCGCAGTATAGAAGCCCTTTTTTGCATAATTGCTTTTTCCCATCAACTCACAAAATTCGAGCAAGTTCTTGCCATTTCTTTGCCATGATAGATAGGTAGAATCGGTTGATTTTACTTGTTCATAGGAGTAGTTGTAGTAGGTTCTACCGGCATTTAAGCTCAAAGTGGGTGTATAATAGTATTCCTCCAATTTGTTGAGTTCTCTTGTAACCAATACCGATAGTTTGGGATAGGTTGGGTCTAATTGATAGATTTTCTGCAAAGTGGCCAACTCAGACGCATTGCTTCCCAGTGCATAAAGTCCTAACATCGCCGCTTTTTCCTTACCATTCTTGCACCATATCAAATTTTTATCTCGTTCAGCTTGACTAAAGCGTGAAGTGGCAAATACAAAACTTAAATAGTTGGCAACTTTCTTGGTATCGGTATTTGCGAAGAGTTGACTGAACAAGTAGGCGGCAATTTGATTCTGTCCAAGTCTTTTGTGCGCCCCCGCTTTCAAGCTTACACTCAAATCGTGCAGAACGCTTTTCTCTTTATTGTTTTTAATATAAGCATCATAATAGCTGATGCAATCTTCATAGCGATCATTGTAGTGAGCCAGTCTTACAAGTTGATATCCATATCGAAGTTGAAGAAAGGGGCTGCTGCACGTTTTCAAAAGTTCTTGCCCTTCTGTTATAAGCGCATTCATTTTAACTTGGTCTCTTTCAACCGGTTCCCAACTGTTCCAAGTGGCTGTTACCAGCGGCTCAAGCTTTTTGGTATACACAAGATATCTCAAAGCTTCCTGATTGTTGGTATTCAGGAAGAATTGAGTCATCTTATTAGCTTTCACGGAATCAGGAACTTTGAGTGCTGTTTTCTTGTTGATGTATTGATAAAGCTGATTGATTTCCTTTTCCGAAAAGTTAATTAGAAAAGAATACGCATCTTTTTTTGAAAAACTATTTTTCGACCAATCGCTCCATTCCTCGCTCAGCAGTTCCGCAGTTGAAACCGGCTCCTGAGAATCGTAGAGGAAGCGGTAATTAGTGTACAGGAAGGGTTCTAGGGCCTTGTCGCCATTGATCTTCTGTTGAAAGAAATTGACATAATAATCGTAAGGGTCCGGTTCTTCTCTTGCGCATCCTATAATATTGTAAGGGAAGAGTATTGCAACACTACTTATTGAGGCTGTTATAAATAGTTTCCAGTTCATTTTTGCTGAATTTTGACAGAACGGTCGAGTCTAAATGGAATAGGGATAAAGTGAATTCTTCGGTTCTCAGTTTTGGACTGAGTAAGTTGGCGGTTTTAAAGATTTCGTTGTAAGAACTTTTTTCAACTCTTAAGACATCGCCTTTTCTGAAAGGATAACCCACTAACAACGTATCCTTGTTGAACGTATAATTGTTTCCTGAGGCCGTGGCAACGCCCGCCAAAGCTGAATCTGAAATGTTTGAAATAATACCGTCGAATTGATTGTTACGGAACAATACTTTCCACTCGAATAAAGGAAGGGCGATATCCAATGGAAGAGGATAGCTGTTAAGATTCTCGATGTATTTTTCCAATTCATTGGCTTCAAGAATGGAGTTTCCGGTTTTGCTGTCTTTTAAATTCCCCATGTTATAGCACATCAATAGGCCTCTATCTGCTGGAGGAATTCCCATCTTAGTACTGAACTTGCACTGATGCATTCGAACGGTTACCGATAATTTCGAATCCATAAACAGTGGAAGTGTTTTCAAATAGGTAAGTAAAGCGAAGTACTTGTCCCTCGATTCTTCCGTCCAATCACAATCAATTTGGATCTCTTTTACTTTTGGAAGGTTTTGAACCGTAAGCATTCCGCCTAACAAATAATTGATGCGTTCTCCTAGTTCATCGGTTGCATTGGCTGCAATCATTTTCATACATTCATTGGTAATGAAAATGGCGGGCACCAGTTCGATACTGTCGTTTTGAAGCCAATCCACAGCTTGGGGAATGATTTGAATTTTTGCCGCCGGATCAGGACGGTTCAAATTGGCGTTCCAAGTAACATCAAAAAATTTGACATACAATTTCCGAACGCTGTGTTCTGCCATGGGAGCCTTGTCGGAAGGATTGGCGGCCAACACCGTTTTCCAATAGTACATGGCTCGGGTTACTTTACGGTCTTGTTTACAAGCAATCAGGGTCAAGATTCCTAGGAAAAATAACGCAGAAATTAAGGGCTTCTTCATGATGTTTATTTACTTTGTGTCTCTTAATCCCCAAAATTATGGTTCGCTTTAGACTCTTCCCGTCAATTTTTGCATTTCTCCTTCTTTTTTTAATAAATACTGCAGATGCTCAGTTGGTTTCAGGCCCTATGCTTGGTCATACTGAACTACGCACGGCTAAAGTTTGGGTGGAACTCGTGCCCGGCTCCACGGCTACTATAGTTGTAAAGTCATCAAAAGATGGAAAAGAAGTGTTTAAAACGTCTGAAACTACCGGTAAATCGAGTTGGTATGCACCAGTAACTTTTGATGTGGTGGGGTTAGACATGAATACGAGCTACGATTATGAAGTTTTGGTAGCCGGAGTGGGAGAGAAGAAGTCAGTAGTAGCAGGAAAAGGAACCTTTACTACGTCTGAATTGTGGCAATGGAGAAAACCTGCTCCTGATTTCAGTTTCCTCGCCGGAAGTTGCGCTTATTTCAACGAACCTCAATACGATCGACCTGGAAAGCCTTATGGTGGTGACTCTTCGATCTTTGAAACCATGGCCAAAGAAAAAGCGGGATTCATGCTTTGGTTGGGAGATAACTGGTATTTGAGAGAGCCCGACTATTTTAGCAAATGGGGGATTTGGTATCGTGCCCACAGAGATCGCAGCATGCCTATTTTAAAAGATTTCCTGAAAGCAATGCCACAGTATGCTATTTGGGATGACCACGATTATGGTTCTAATGACGCAGATAAAAGCTTTTCCTTAAAAGAAGAAAGCAGGAAAGTGTTTACCAACTATTGGGCAAATGCGGCCTATGGATTCAATGGCGAAGGCATTTATTCCAGAATGAGCCAGAACGATTGTGATTTCTTCTTAATGGACGATAGAACTTATAGAAGCAGTGACGATATGACTCCCACAGTTTATGGCAAACCGAATCCTAATAAAAGAATGTGGGGCCCCGCTCAAATGGAATGGCTTAAAAATGCCCTTCTTAATAGTAAGGCGCCTTTTAAATTCATCGTTACAGGTAGTCAAACCTTGAATCCGGCTTCGCCATTTGATTGCTTGCAAGACTATCCGGTTGAATTCGAAGAACTGATGGCTTTTTTGGATGCTGAGAATATTTCCGGTGTTGTGTTCTTAACAGGGGATCGCCACCACAGTGAAGTAATTAAATATGCCCGTAAAGACAAATATCCGCTTTTTGATATCACTTCTTCTCCTTTAACTTCCGGAATTGGACGAGTGTTTGGAACTGAAAAAGACAATCCGGCTCGTATTGCCAATACCCTGGTAGAAGCGCAGAACTATACTCGTATTACCATTAGTGGTAAAACCGGGGAAAGAATTATGAAAGTTGAGTTTGTTAGCATCAAAGGAGAAGTGATGGGCGCTTGGTCAATCAGTGAAAAGGAACTAAAAAATAAGTAAGGATGACGGTACATTTTGGTTATGATAAAAAGCAGGTGTTGGATGCTTTAAGAAGTCATTTTTTGACGAGAAGAGAAATTCGATTATTGGTTATTGTGGTCAATGTATTTGCCATTATATCTGCTATTCTATTAGGGCTCAAGATCATTCAAGCACTTAGCTTTTTGATCTTCTCCATTATGTGGATCATTTTATGGGTCACTGTTCGCTATATTTTGCCAAGCAATATTTATAAGCGGTCTCAAACTTTTCGCGATGAATTCAGTTTGAATTTAACCGAGGAGGGTGTTCACCTTTCAACAGAACGGGGAACGCATTTGTGGAAATGGGATGCATTTAGCACTTTTCAAGAAACCGATTATTTCTTTCATCTTTACTTCGATAATCGCTCCTTCTTCCTCATTCCGAAAGATGCGTATCCCGATCTTCCTTCTACACAAGAAGCAAGGCAGATTCTGAAAGATCATATCAAAAAATAGTGCTAGGCCCCTGCTACTACAGGGTTCTGACCCAATTCTTTCATCATGCGAAAGTGTGAAGCAATGGCTGAACTAACTGTAGGGAAGTAGTTGTATTCTAAATTGAACTTTTCACAATTCTTCTTTACCAATTCACTGATGGCCGGGTAATGAACGTGACTAATTCTTGGAAACAGATGATGTTCAATTTGGAAGTTAAGCCCACCTACTAACCAAGAAACCAGTTTATTCTTTGCTGAGAAATCGGCGGTTGTTTTAATTTGATGAATGGCCCATTCGTTCTCGATGCAACGATCTGTGCTACCTGCAAATTCGAAAGAAGCACCTTCAACAACGTGTGCCAATTGAAACACCAAGGCCAATGTGAGGCCCATGGTAATATGCATCACCGTAAAGCCAATGGCCCAATTGGAAGCTCCTAATAATTGAATGGGAATTACTACATAAAACACAACGTAAAGCGCTTTACTCAACCAAAATACGAAATGGTCCATTGGTGTAATGCGCGTCATAGCTGTTTTGTAAACTCGTTTGTTTAGGTACTTATTGAAGTCCATCAAGAATACCCATGCAAAAGAAGAGATGGCGTATACTAGAATTACATAAATATGTTGGTAGCGATGAGCAGGTACCCAAGGTTGAGACGCACATTGACGCATCAGCGGGCTTTTAGCGATATCATCGTCGATTCCATCAACGTTGGTATAGGTATGATGAATTATATTGTGCTTGAATTTCCAAATGAAGGCATTTCCTCCAAGAGCATTCAAGGTTAAGCTCATTATTTCATTTACCCATTTCTTTGAAGAAAAACTCCCATGACAGGCATCGTGCATTACATTGAATCCGATGCTGGCAAAAGTGAAACCAAGTATTGCACATGCAAATAATGATACAACTGCAGGTCCATTTCCAAAAAGGAGGTACAAGTAAAGTGTAATTGCAAGCGGAATTAACACCAGGGTTTTAATATACAAGTTCCAATTCCCTGTTTTTTTCAGATTGTTTGCCTTGAAGTACTGATCTACGTCTGATTTGAGAGCTGTAAAGAAGACGCTGTCTTTGTTGTTGAAAGTGATTTTTGCCATTCGTTTGTTGCGTGTTCTGAAAGATAGGGAAATGATAGCAACTGCACGATTTTATTTCTGTTAAATAGAGGAATCCACTCAATTATTTTCGATTGAAAATCAAGAAGCCATGTTTGTTTAACATGGCTTCAAATTAGTTCAACAGAAACAGTTTCAACTAGAACTATTTTGGACGGTATTTACTGTCTTCAAATAATTTTCGAGGATTAAGTTTTAGAAGATCTGTTAAAGACATTTCTTTATGATCGTCCATGTATTTTTTTACGATTTGCCAACCAACGAATAAGCCGATGTAACCAGGCGCTCCTTGTCCAAATTCATCCGTTTTAGGTCCATCACTCATATAATTGTGAACAATTCCAGGTTCGTTGTTGAGCAAATAGTTATTGGTTACGAAAAAGTTCCAGATGCGGCCTTCGTTTTCATAACATCCTTTCAACTGCGAAGACGTGTACCCAATTTTCAAAGTATCTGCAGCATCAGGCATCAATTGGTCCAACACGTACAAACGCTTCCCTTTTTCAATCATTTGTTCTACTAAAACAAATCCTTTGCTATTGTCGGGTTGAATTTCATCAAGAATGTTTTTCATTGAGTTTACAACAATGGTTTCGGGATTGAATTTGCGCGATATATAATTTGGATACAGGGCCAATCCCATTTGCGAATTATAGAGCGAGAAATTAGCGCCTAAGTGCAATTGCAATCCGGTAGCCAATCCCGATTTTGTAATGATATCACTATAAGTTCCCATGCCACTTTGAACAAAGGCATCCATGGGTCCAATATAGGTAAGCCACTCTTTGGGTGCCTGATAAGTAGGGAAATAATACTTCAAATGCTTGAGTGCCTCAATGAACTCCTCTTCAATTTTTTTAGTTGAGGCGAAAATTTTATCAGAAGAATCTTTCACCGGCTTGTAATCGCTAATGAATTGTTTGATTGCCATGAGTGCTTGGCCGGAACTGTCATTAACGGGAGGCAATCCGAGAATTTGAATGAGGTAGTCGTTCAGAAAGAGGGGGTATTTTTGCGCAAGATCTTTCAGCCCTTTTTCGAGATTGTTGGTATCAAGAGCGAAAAAGTCTTGTTCAAAACGTACTACTTTAAATTCTACTTTAATATTGGACACATCGGGTCCTTTTTTAGAGGAACAGGCTACCAACAGCACAAAAAGGGTAGCTACACTTAACAGTTGTTTCATGTGATTGGAACGCAATTTTTTAAAGCTTGTTGCAAAAGTACTCTTAAAATTGAAAACTGGTCTTATTACCTTTGTACCATGAAAATAGCACTGGCACAACAGAATTATCATATTGGAAATTTCGAGTACAATAGCAAACTGATGCTAGAAGCCATCGGAAGGGCAAAATCGGAAGGCGCCGATCTCGTGGTGTTTACTGAACTTTCGGTTTGTGGGTATCCGCCCCGTGATTTTCTCGAGTTCAATGATTTTGTTCAAAGCTGTTATAAAACAATCGATCTTTTGAAAGCAGCCTCCGATACAATAGGTATTATTGTTGGGGCACCGGCTATTAATCCGGAAAAGGAAGGAAAAGATCTGTTCAATGCAGCTTGGTTCTTATACGAAGGAAGGGTATTGGGTACTGCCCATAAAACCTTGTTGCCAACCTACGATGTATTTGATGAATACCGCTATTTCGAACCCGGCTTTCAATGGCAGGTGATTCCGTTCAAAGGCAAGAAAATTGCCCTTACGATATGTGAAGATATTTGGAATTTGGGCGATAATCCTTTGTACCGTATTTGCCCAATGGATAAATTGATGCCTCAGTCGCCCGATTTAATGATCAACATTTCCGCTTCTCCATTCGATTACGATCATGCCGATGATCGCAAAGAAGTGGTGCGTGCGAATGTTTTGAAATATAAAATGCCCATGGTGTATGTGAACACGGTGGGAAGTCAAACAGAAATTGTATTCGACGGAGGTAGTGTTGTAATGGATGCCAATGGAGCAATTGTTAAAGAACTGGCTTACTTCCAGGAAGATTTTCAGGTGGTAGATCTGGGTTCTATTGCATGGAGCCCTGTTGATGGAGAAACTGTGGCATTGAGAAGTTTTGATAAAGACATGCGGGTGAGCAGAGTGAACGATCCGGAAAAGATCATTGATTTTCTTACGGAGCCTAAAAATATTGCAGAAATCTATGATGCTTTGGTGTTAGGTATCAAAGATTATTTCAGAAAAATGGGCTTCACAAAAGCAATTCTTGGTTCTTCGGGAGGGATTGATAGCGCCGTTACTTTGGCCATCGCTTGTGATGCTTTGGGAGCAGAAAACGTAAGAGCTATTTTAATGCCTTCGCCTTACTCAACAGAGCACTCGGTAACAGATGCAGTAAAGTTGAGTGAGAACTTGAAGAATCCATATGATATCGTAGCCATCAAAGATATCTATGAGAACTTTTTGAGCACCTTGAAACCGATTTTTCAAGACCTGCCCTTTAGCTTAGCCGAAGAAAATATTCAAAGTAGAACGCGAGGCAATTTGCTCATGGGAATTGCCAATAAGTTCGGCTATATATTACTAAACACTTCTAATAAAAGTGAGCTTTCTACCGGTTATGGAACTTTGTATGGAGATATGGCCGGCGGCTTGAGTGTTTTGGGTGATGTATACAAAATGCAAGTATTTGCCTTGGCCCGTTATATCAATCGGAACAAAGAGATCATTCCTGAGAACATCATTACAAAGCCACCTTCTGCTGAACTTCGACCCAATCAGAAAGACAGTGATAGTTTGCCTGATTATTCTTTGCTCGACAAAGTTTTGTATCAGTACATTGAAAGGAGAAAAGGACCGAAAGAAATCATTGCGATGGGAGTGGAAGAAGCCTTAGTGAATAGAGTGATCAAGATGGTGAATACGAATGAGTATAAGCGAAATCAATTCTGCCCCATCATTCGCGTGAGCTGTAAAGCATTTGGTGTAGGGAGAAGATTGCCGATAGTAGCCAAGTACTTATCGTAATAGGCTACCATCGTATCAATCAGTTGGTGCAGGAATTTATTTCTTGAATTCGATGATGATGTTCACGTTTGTGCCCATGTATGTCATCTGTTTTTGCAAGTCTAATTCAGTTGACGTTAATTTTTTCACGGTCACATCTCCCGAAACATTGCTAATAACAGCCGTTGGGAAATTAATAACGGTTTTATCGGCATTAAAACTCCAGGTGAAATTGACGGTTTGTGGGTCGGCTGCATCACATTTGGTAAGACCTTCATCTACCACTCCGGTACTATCAGCGTTAAAGGTGAGTAGGTTATCGGTATCGCAAGATTGAAGATAACCGGGTGGAAGATCCGATTCCGCCACTCCATCTAAATTGAAATCCATACCGGAACGATCGTATTTCCAAGTACCGGTGGTGATCACCTTCGTTTTATCTTCAGGGGTACTGTCGTTCTTGCTACAAGAAGCAGCCAAAACAAGCAGTGCAGAAAAGTAAATAGCTTTCATAAAAAGGAAATTGGTTCTGTTAATAGCTACAAAAATAGGGCCTAATAGCCTGTTTTATAGGGGAAATTCCTTAGTTCCAAAACTGAATTTCATTCAAAATATTGCTTCCGGGGCAGTTGAAAAGGGGTAAAATTTAGAAAAAATCATCATTTGGCACTCATCTTGCAAATAAGATGGTCGTGAATCCGTTTCCTATGTATTAGTTGCCGTAATTTTATGGCAATTAAGGTGTTAGAACTGAAAAACTCACTAAACCTCCGTTTTTATGGTGTTAACAGCCGACGATATTCGTCAGTTAAATGAAAAGATCCAGTATCAAAGTGCTTTTGTTGATCGATTGAGAGATGAAGTAGGAAGGGTGATAATTGGCCAACATCAGATGTTGGATCGCCTATTGATTGGTCTTCTCAGCAATGGCCACGTTCTGTTGGAAGGTGTGCCCGGATTGGCAAAAACCCTTTCCATTAAATCGCTTTCACAAGCTTTGGCCGGTAAATTCAGCCGGATTCAGTTTACCCCCGATTTATTGCCCGCCGATGTACTCGGTACCATGATATACAACCAGCCTCGTAATGAGTTCGTGGTTCGGAAAGGTCCCATTTTCGCCAATTTCGTTTTGGCAGATGAGATCAACCGTGCTCCGGCAAAAGTTCAGAGTGCATTGTTGGAAGCCATGCAAGAGCGCCAAGTTACCATTGGTGATACTACTTTCAAATTAGATGAGCCCTTCTTGGTATTGGCAACTCAAAACCCCTTGGAACAAGAAGGTACCTATCCTTTGCCGGAAGCCCAGCAAGACCGTTTTATCATGAAGGTAATTGTGGGCTATCCTCAAAAACATGAGGAAGCGCAAATCATACGTCAAAATGTTTTGGGGATCAAAGGCGGAGAGGTGAAACAAGTAGTGTCGATGCAAGAAGTAGTGGCAGCGAAAGAGTTGACGCGCCAAATTTATATGGACGAAAAAGTAGAGAACTACATTTTAGATATCGTATTTGCCACTCGCTATCCCGCCGATTATCGTTTGGAGAAATTGGTTCCAATAATCGGCTACGGGGGCTCTCCTCGTGCCAGTATCAACTTAGCACTCGCAGCAAAAGCTCAGGCATTTTTGCAAGGAAGGGGCTTTGTAATACCGGAGGATGTGCGCAGTATTGCTAAAGATGTATTGCGTCATCGAATTGGCCTCACTTATGAAGCCGAAGCGGAAAGTGTTACTGTAGAAGCAGTAATAGACGCTGTTTTGGGAGCCGTTCAGGTGCCCTAATTGATCATCCACTGCAATACAGCACATGCTTACTACCAGCGACATATTAAAAAAAGTTCGCGAGCTTGAAATTAAAAGCAAAAAGCTCACGCGCCACCTGTTTACGGGTGAATACCATAGTGCGTTTAAGGGTAGGGGTATGTTGTTCAAGGAAGTGAGAGAATACCAACATGGTGACGATATCCGTTTCATCGATTGGAACGTTTCCGCTCGCTTTAATATGCCATTTAGCAAGTTGTTTGAAGAAGAGCGCGAGCTGAGCGTGATGTTATTGGTAGACATCAGCGCCAGTACCTTATTAGGAACGCAGCAAGCTAGAAAAAAAGATCTTATAACTGAGATCGCCGCCGTATTGGCGTTTTCTGCGATTAGCAATAATGATAAAGTAGGGATGATTTTCTACAGCGACACTGTTGAAAAATTCATTCCACCTAAGAAAGGTCGTGATCATGTTTTGTACATGGTTCGAGAATTGTTAACGGCGAAGCCAAAGAATAAATCTACCCAATTGGGAGAAGCCTTGCGTAGATTGAACAATGCTACCAAGCACCAAGCCATCACCTTTGTTTTAAGTGATTTTATCGACACCAGCTTTGCCGATGCTATTAAAGTAGCCGGAAGAAAGCATGATGTAATTGGCATTAAGCTTTACGATAAGTTGGATATGGAGCTTCCTGAAATTGGATTGGTAGATATTGTTGATCCGGAAACCGGCAAGCGCAGTTGGTTGGATACAAATAGTTTCGAACAACGTCAACAATATCAAGAAGCTTTCTTTACTCACACCGAATGGTGCAAGCAATGTTTTGTAAAAGCCGGTGCTGATTTACTGCATATCAGAACGGATGAAGATTATGTAAAAGTGCTTCAGAAATTTTTCATTGGAAGGAATCGATAATATGCTCAAACGAATCACATTCATAATAAGCCTGGTTTTACTAAGTGCCGGTGTGTTGAATTCACAGGTATTGGTAAAATCATTTATGGATACTGATTCTATTGGAATTGGAACGCCGGTGAAAGTGACCATTGAAGGTAGACTGCCACTTGGAATTCCATATTCAATTAAGATTCCGGATTCCATTCCTCATTTTGAGATCATCGATAAATCAGAATTGAAGGAAGAGAATGAAATGGACGGGAAGAAGTTTACCCAAGTCATTACGATCTTAAGTTACGATTCTGGCGTTCAGGCTATTCCGCCTTTCGAAGTACAAGTAAAAAATAAAAAGTATCTGACTGATAAACTTAGTTTATTAATCGGGTACATGCAACAGTCGGAAACAGACGCCTACCGCGACATCAAAGCTATTGTTCCTGCACCTCCCTTTAAATGGACCAAGGAATTAATTGCTTTAGTGGTAGGATCGGTACTTGTGTTGATCCTGATTTTGTATCTGATTCTTCGCAAGAAAAAGCAACCAAAGCTTGAGCCCCAAGCGCCTCCAAAATCGCCTTATGAACAAGCCATGGATGAATTGCGCAAGTTAAAGCAGGGCTGGGAACGTGAGGAAGTAAGCGCCAGAGATTTTTATGGAGAATTGAATCGCATCTTCCGTTGGTACGTTCAACAAACGCAAGAATTTTCTTCATTAGATAAAACGAATCAAGAAATGATTCAGTTTTTGAAAAACAGTTTGTTGCCGAAGGAACAGTTAGAGTTATTAATTCAAACACTGCGGTTATCCGATTTTGTGAAGTTCGCGAAATACATCCCTTCTAAAGAGGAAATGGAAAAGAGTTGGTTTGTAACAGAAATAAGTATTAAAGCATATCAGAATTTATAAGCATGTTGTATAGTTGGTTCCAACATATTCATTTTGCATGGCCGATGGCATTCGCGGGTTTCGCCGTACTCCCGTTGATGATTCTCTGGTATGCTTGGAAGCAACGTAAACTATCAGGTGCGTTTGAATTAACCATCAATCCTTCTGTTCGAAAAATAGGCAGTTTTCGAATGGCCATGCGGCATCTTCCCTTTTTGTTTCGACTTCTTGCCATAAGTGCCCTAATAGTTGCTTTGGCACGCCCTCAAACACGTTTCGATGAAAATTTGCAAGAAGGAGAGGGGATTGATATTGTTTTGTGTATGGACGTAAGTGGTAGTATGTTGGAAGAAGATTTTCTTCCCAATCGTTTAGAAGCGGCAAAAGAAGTGGCCGCTAATTTTGTGAAAAGCCGCGCAACCGATCGTATAGGAGTCGTTATTTTTTCGGGTGAGAGTTTTACACTAGTGCCTCTAACGACAGACAAGGAAGTGTTGCTTCAGCAAATAAATGGCATTCAAAAAGGATTATTAGAAGATGGCACAGCCATTGGCGACGGCTTAGGTATAAGCGTGGCTCGTTTGAAAGCCGCTGCTACCAAGAGTAAGGTAGTGATCTTGTTAACCGATGGTGACGACCAAGGAGGTCGAATTTCTCCGGTGGAAGCCCGGATGATGGCAAAAAGTTACGGAGTTCGGGTGTACACCATTGGGGTAGGAGCAGAAAGCTCTGAAACCTTGATGCGCTCCATTGCCTCAGAAACCGGTGGCCTATATTTTAAGGCACGCGATAAAGATGGTCTTCAGAAAATATACAATGAAATTGATCAGTTAGAACGATCACGCGTTGAAGTAACTACTTTAAAGCGCTATAATGAACGCTTTCATCCATGGGCCCTACTAGCAGGCATTTTTCTGGTGCTCGAACTCTTGTTCAGATGGCTATTGCTGCGTAAAATTTCCGGATAAGCATTGCCTATCATTTAATGGCAACAATTGCTTTTATCCTATCTCAGCACCATCCTCATTCCTCGCCTCCTCGCTCCTCTTTTCCTCGCTCCTCTTCTCCTCATATTATTTCTTAGCTTTGCCATAATGAGAGCCTTGGTATACAAATCGACCGGAAGTTGGTACGTTGTAAAAGACGAAGCAGGTAATATTTATCATGCCCGAATGAAGGGCGTGTTTAAGATTGATGGAATTACTTCTACCAATCCTATTGCTGTGGGCGATTGGGTGGAAATTGAAATGGAGAATGACCTCGAGCAAACGGTGATGATTACAAAGATTGAGGAAAGGAGGAACTATATCAATCGTCAGAGTCCGAGGGTAAAGCATCAGCATCATATTGTAGCGGCAAATCTTGATCAAAGTTTTTTGATTGCGACGCTTCGTGAGCCGAGAACTTCACAAGGATTTATTGATCGTTTTTTGGTGGCTTCAGAAGCCTATCATGTTCCTTCAATTGTAGTGTTCAATAAGGCCGATTTGTATAGAAAGAAAGAAGAAGAGCTGTTTGAATCGTATAAGGACATGTATGAATCAATTGGCTATAAAGTAATTCGTACCAGTACAGTAACAGGCGAGGGAATGGAAGAGTTGAAAGCGAGTTTACACAATAAGATCAGCTTGTTCAGCGGGCATAGTGGAGTTGGGAAATCGAGTTTGATAAATGTGGTGATTCCCGATTTGGATGTGCGTACGCAAGATGTAAGTGGTTGGAGTGGAAAGGGTATGCACACTACCACATTTGCTGAAATGCATGAAGTGCCGGGAGGTGGTAAATTGATTGATACGCCGGGTATGAGGGAGTTTGGAATTGTTGATATTAGCAAGCAAGAACTTTCGCACTATTTTCCGGAGATGCGGTCCTTGATTCAAGAATGTCAATTTAATAACTGCATGCACATCAACGAGCCCGGATGCGCGGTGAAGCAGGCTGTTCGAGATGGGAAAATAAGTGAAGACCGGTTTGTAAGTTACTATGGAATACTAGAGAGTATTGAAGAACCGGTGCAGAAATACAACAAGAAATAAAAAAGTCAGCTAGAAATAGCTGACTTTAATTTTTTTGCTTCTTAAGACAAGAATCGTTTTGCTGTATGTATCAGTAATTTGTTCTCTAGAAATTTGGCAACTTCCACTACTGCTTCATTATCATTCCTAGGGGCTTCTCTAAATTTATGAGGGAAGATAGAGATACCGGTGTAGATGTTGTAGTGAAGGGTTAGCGCATGATTTTTATAAGCAAAGCACCAAGTGAGGGTGTCAAAATCATCTTCTTTTTTAGTGAATTTGATTTCGAGATCATCGCTGAGAATGTTTGCTACTTCATAAAAACGCTTCAATCCGCAATCATCGTCAATAATAGCTTCTGTACAGCCAAAATCGTTTCGTAGGGTAAGACTCATATGTGTCGGATTTAGATGATGAAATAACAGGAGCGTTTTGCTGCTGTTTATGCTTTAAACTTTTTTTGTTTGGGAACTTTTTGCCCACTCAGCAGTTTTTCGGCACCAACAGCACTACCGGCCGGACATCCATATTTGGGTCCGAACGCTTTATTCCATAAACTACAGGAAGATCCGAATAGGAAAATTGATACTAGCAACAGGGCGCTAAGGAGTGTTCGATTACGGGGCATATAGGGTACTTTTCAAGGGTTAACGTAATTAAACCTACAGTTATTATTCCGTAAAAGCAAGTTGGGGCGGCCTTTTTCTTAATTATACCTGATCGCGGAACCAATCGGCGTAGCGAACATAGTTGTTCGCAATTCGGTCAATTTCACCGCTTATTTGTTCAGGCTCAATGCTTTTCACCTTCTTGGCGGGTACGCCGGCATAGATGCTGGCAGGCTCGCAAACAGTATTTTCCAGTACCACGGCTCCGGCGGCAATTATGGTGTTGGAGTGTACTACGGCATTGTCCATTACGATGGCTCCCATGCCAACGAGTACATTGTCGTGAAGGGTGCATCCATGTACCAGGGCGTTGTGACCAATGGAAACATTGTTTCCGATGATGGCTTTGGTTTTTTTGTAGGTACAATGGATGACTGCGCCGTCTTGCACGTTTACTTTATTGCCCATTCGAATGCTGTTAACATCGCCTCTGATCACAGCATTGAACCATACGCTGCAGTCGTTTCCCATGATTACGTCACCAACGATAGTTGCATTTGGCGCAATAAAGCAGTTTTCGCCATTTTGAGGGTATACTCCGTCTACATGCATGATTACCGGCATAGTCAAAAATTTGCTGCAATTTATCGTTTTTCTTTGCGGAAATTTGTATCAATTTTGGATCGCAGATTCAGTAAAACAGATGTGGAATGAATAATAGAGCGTTGTTTTTCAAACATGTAGCTCAAACCTCTCCGGCACCTTTGGCATTGGAAATTGTAAAGGCCAAGGGATGTAAAATGTGGGACAAGGAGGGTAAGGAGTATATTGATCTTATTGCGGGAATTAGTGTGGCCAATGTGGGCCATAGCAATAAAAAGGTTATCAAGGCCATTCGCAAGCAATCGGAGCAATACCTCCATTTGTTGGTGTATGGAGAATTCATTGAAAGCCCTGAAGTGAAGTATGCGCACTTGCTTGCAAGCAATTTGCCGGAACAGCTCAATTCTGTGTACTTTACCAATTCCGGTGCAGAAGCAGTGGAAGGTGCGATGAAATTGGCGAAGCGGTATACCAATAGAACCGAGATCATTGCATTTAATCAAAGCTACCATGGAAGCACTCAGGGGGCATTGAGCATAATAGGGGATGAATATTGGAGAAATGCATATAGACCGTTGTTGCCCGACGTGCGCCATGAAGAATATGGTACGCAAGCGGCCATTGATGTGATTTCAATAAGAACGGCCTGCGTTGTAGTGGAAGCTGTTCAGGCTGAGCGTGGCGTATATGCGCCAACGGTAGCATGGATGCAAGCCCTTCGAAGAAAGTGTGATGAAGTAGGAGCTTTGTTGATTTTCGATGAAATTCAAACAGGTTTTGGTAGAACGGGGTCATTATGGGCATTTGAGCGCTATGGTATGGTGCCCGATGTGTTGATGTTGGGAAAAGCCTTGGGAGGCGGAATGCCCATGGGGGCGTTTATTGCGAGTAGAGAGGTGATGAATGTGATTACGGAGAATCCGGTGCTGGGTCATATTACTACATTTGGTGGCCATCCTCTTTGTTGTGCGGCCGGTGCTGCCGCTTTTGAATATTTATTGGAGAAAGAGTTGGTAGCGGAAGTAGCGAGCAAGGCTGCCTTGTTTAAAGAGCTGTTGAAGCATCCTAAAATTAAAGCGGTTCGAAACGAGGGTTTATTGATGGCAGTTGAGTTCGAGAGTTTTGATGTCAACAAACCAATTATTGATGCAGCGATTGCAAAAGGCGTTGTAACCGATTGGTTTTTGTTTGCGCCCCATTGCATGCGTATTGCACCCCCTCTAATTATTAGCGAGAAGGAAATCAAGAAGGCCTGTGCGGTGATTTTGGAATGTTGTGATTTGGTGGGGTGATTGTAGCACCCATCGGGGCTACATGATAGAATCATTTTTTCATTTCAATGATTTCAATCTCCCTATATCCAATCAAACAGGTATTTTTCATCATAAGCAATCTCATGCTCTTCTAGCAATTCCAAATATTCTGCCTTGAATGTATTGATTTTGTGATGCCGTTCCTGATTTTGAATGTATTGGTACACCCTGTCAATATTAGACCTCGAATAGCTAAAAGCCCCGTATCCCGTTTGCCATTCAAATTTGCATCTTGACAAATGATGATCATTGACAAATTTCGAACTATTGCATTTTATTTCTCGCACCAAATCCGGAATCGGATTCGAAGGGTTGTATCCGAGAAACAAATGAATATGATCTTTTACCGCATTTGTGATGATTGATTTGTGACCCTTGCTTTGGATAATGGAAGCAGCATATCTACACAGATCATCCTTCCAAACCGATTCAATCAATGCTTGACGATTCTTAACCGCAAAACGAGCTGCAGATAAATCCTATAATATACATTCGGCATGTTTTTGTTGCAAATTCATAAACCTCTTTTGCCTTTTCTCACCTGTACAACCTCCTCTTTCAAACTTCGCTTGTACAACTTCAAATAATACAATTTCGTACCTTACAACAAACCAATCGCTATGCAAATTCAAAAGAAATCCCTTTCAGATAAATTCTCCCTATTTCACGATCATTGGAACCCAAGAGTAGTAGCGCAGTTGAATGGACAGTCCGTTAAACTGGTAAAATTTCAAGGGGAGTTTGTGTGGCATCAGCATGAAACGGAAGACGAACTTTTTCTGGTTGTAAAAGGCTATTTTAATATGGAATTACGGGATCAAACCATTCGAATCAATGAAGGGGAATTCATTGTAATTCCCAGGGGTACAGAACACCGGCCTGTTGCCCCTGAAGAAGTACAAGTACTGCTTTTCGAGCCCGATACAACACTTAACACCGGAGATGCAGCCCGATCTGATTTAACCCGGAATCAACTCAATTCTATTTAAAGCAGGTCTATCTCTTCTAGGAGTGGCATTTTGTTGAGATGCAATGAATTATACTCGCTAACTGAAACCCTAAACCGAAGCAGCCAACGCTCCATAGGTACAGGGTTTGCTAAAAGGATGCAGTAGTAAAGATAGCTTTAGTGGTCAAATTTGTTGTTTGAACTTCGGATTTAAAGGGCTGATTTGCAATTCATACAACAAAATCAGCAGTTTACCACAAAGTGGTACTTTCCGTATTAATTTCCGTTTTATTTTAGCGATCGAAGAATTATATGACAGATTAAAATATGTAAATATTGTTGTCATAAAAATTTCAGCATTTGAATCAATCTTTTATATTTACTTCATTAAAAACTACTGTTATGAAGAAAGTTTTATTAAGCCTAATGGCGAGCACATTGATCGCCGTTTCCTCTTTTGCGTCTTTGAATCCGGAGCCAAAAACTGCTCCTGCTAAACAAGTTAACATCGGATACGGTGTGAGTGTTAGCCCTGAACAGTTAATGACCATGACTTCTAAGGAGTACAAGGAATTGACTGGTCACAGACTTGGATTCACTAAATCTATCGCTCTCAAAGCTGCACAAAAGCAAGGCAAGAAAATGCTGGCTGCTGGCGGCGACAAAAGCCAAGTGGTAGCATTGATTCTTGTTCTTTTAGTGGGCGGTTTGGGAATTCACCGTTTTTACCTTGGCTATACATGGCAAGGCGTGGTTCAATTATTAACTTTGGGTGGCTTGGGAATTTGGTCTTTGATCGATTTAATTCGCATCATTACCGGAAGTTTGCAACCTAAGGGTGGTCAATACAATCCTTCATTCTAATTTTGTATTACACATTTAATAGAAAAGCCGATGAATTTGATCATCGGCTTTTTTATTAAGGTTTCGAGTGTTTCTTATTCTACTTCAACAATTACTTCTACTTCAATTGCAATATTAAAAGGGAGTGCATACATTCCTACTGCACTTCTAGCATGTTTTCCTTTCTCACCAAAAACAGCGACCATCATATCACTGTAACCATTCACTACTTTCGGCTGGTCGATGAAATCCTGGGTGCATTTTACCATTCCCAACACTTTTACAATTCGTTTTACTTTGCTGAGCGATCCTAATTCGTCTTTCAAAACAGCTATATGTTGCAAGGCCACAGATTGAGCCGCTTCATAACCTTGTTCAATGGTCATGTCTTTTCCGAGGGTTCCGGTTACGTCTTTTCCATCAGCCGATTTCGGGCCTTTGCCCGACAAATACAACAAATTCCCAACACGTACCACATTTACGTAGGTGGCTACCGGTTTTGAAACAGTAGGTAGGGTAATTCCTTTCGCAGCCAAGCGCTCTTCCGGAGTTTGTGCTAAAGCCTGCAAAGCGCCAACAATAAGTATCAAAAACAAAATTCCTTTTCTCATAATTTATGGTTGAATGGTTTTGAATACAATGGCAGCAATGATGCCCCCAATTATTGGTCCTACAACAGGTACCCAACTGTAAGACCAATCACTGCTCCCTTTCCCTGAAATTGGCAAAAGGAAATGTGCGATGCGCGGCCCCAGATCACGGGCAGGATTTATAGCCCAACCGGTTGGTCCACCCAATCCCAATCCAATTCCCAATACTAATAATGCTACAGGTAGCGCGTCCAAACTTCCTAAAGTAGCAGTTGGAGCGCTGATCATCAAAGCTCCAAATACCAAAACAAAAGTGCCGATCGCCTCTGTTATTACATTGTACCCATAACTTCTTATGGATGGTCCTGTTGCAAATACACCCAATTTATCAGCCGAACTTGATGTAACATCAAAATGTTGTTTGTAGGCCAACCAAGCTAATATGGCTCCGGTAATAGCACCAGCGAACTGCGCTATTATATACCAGAAGGCCAGATTGGTATCGATGTTTCCAAGAACCAACTGTGCAATGGTAACGGCTGGATTTAAATGACCTCCGCTTCCTAATTTGGTAGCCGTATACACTCCTACAAAAACAGCAATGCCCCATGCAAAGCAAATGCTGATCAAACCACCACCATTTCCTTTAGTGTCTTTAAGAACTACATTACAAACAACGCCTTGTCCTATTAAAATAAGGAGTAGGGTGCCGATGTATTCGGCGAGAAAAATATTCATAAGCAATCGTGTTTATAGGGGTAAGTACTGTTTTGCCAGTATGGTGTAAGATACAATTTGTTCGTCAATCCAATTTTGCGGTTTTTTCAATTCTTTGGCGAGAATTTTAGCGACAGTGGGGGAGGCTTCAATAGATGCTTTCGCATCCAATAACAAAGCTCTTGTTCTTCTGCTCAATACATCTTCTACCGTATGCGCATATTCTTCTCTTGCGGCCCATACTACCATGGCCTCTGTATAAGGTAGATCCGGGTGGATTTTTTTCTGTAGTTGCGGGTATTTGAAAACAAGATCTTGCAATGCCGGACGATCACTACCGTAGTAGTAATCATCCGTATTAAAATCATCAACGGGGTCAGCTCCGTGAATCAATAGGTTGTGCGTTACAGATTCTGCATATGGCAAACCGGCCTGAATAGCAGCAATATTGATCACGTCTTCTCCCATTTTTCGATAGGTAGTCCATTTTCCACCAATGATACTCACCAATCCGGTTGGTGAAATGGTTACAGAATGATCTCGGCTAAGTGCTGCAGTATTTTTTGCTGATGCTTTCACCAAGGGGCGTAAGCCGGCAAACATGCTTTTAATATCAGAATAAGTTGGATCCTGTGTTAAGTAGCGAGCGGCATGATTCAACACAAATTTTACTTCTTCTTCTAATGGCTTGGGTTCGGTTTCAATAGTTGAAACGGGAGTATCAGTTGTACCGACGATTACTTTATGATGCCAAGGCACAGCAAATAAAACGCGTCCATCGTCGGTATGCGGAATCATGATGGCAGTATCACCTGGAAGAAAGGCTTTGTCGAGTACGATATGTATCCCTTGACTCGGTGCAATGGTGGTTTCATGTGCCGCATCATCCATTCGTTGTATGCTGTCGGAGAAAACACCGGCTGCGTTGATCACTACCTTTGCCTGCACTTCATAATCACTATAGAGAATGGTATCTCGCAGTTTTACGCCGATCACTTTCTCTTGATGCTTGATGAGTCCGGTTACTTCTGCATAATTCAACACTACAGCGCCCGATTCTATGGCGGTCTGCGCCAAGTTGATCGCTAACCTACTATCGTCGAACTGACCGTCGTGGTATAAGACTCCACCTTTCAAACCTTCAGGATCGAGCGTTGGGGTATAGTATTGCACTTCTTCTGTTGACAGCCATTCGCTTTCACCCAGGCCCAATTGACCACTCATCCAATCGTATACTTTCAATCCCAATCCATAATAGGGGCCTTCCCACCATTTATAATTTGGAACAATAAAAGACTGATTTTTTACGAGGTGCGGTGCGTTTTGTTTGAGGATGCCTCTTTCGCGAAGCGCCTCCATTACCAACTTGATATTGCCTTGTTGCAAATACCGAACACCTCCATGCACCAGTTTTGTTGAGCGAGAAGAAGTGCCTTTTGCGAAATCGTATTTTTCAACTAACAATGTTCTATACCCACGCGTAGCCGCTTCTACTGCTGCCCCTAGGCCGGTGGCTCCGCCTCCGATTATGATGATGTCGAACGAATTGCTTAATTGATTGCAAAGGTCTGTTCTAGATAGTGCCATGAAAGAAAGTATTCAGTACTGATACTGGTGCAAATATTAAACCACAGTCATATTGCTTTTACAAAAAGGTGTAAATAATTGTTCTCTTACTCGTTTTCATCGGCCCAAGCTATACTGGCTTTTACAGCGCGACGCCAACCCTTTATGAGATTGTTTGCTTCATTGCTTTGCATTAAAGGATGAAAATGTGCATCTGCCTGCCATTGATGTTGCAATTGATCGGTGTTCTCCCAAAAACCAACGCCCAATCCGGCTAGATAGGCGGCGCCCAGAGCAGTGGTTTCATACACTTTCGGACGAATGACCGTTGTTTGAAGAAGGTCGGCCTGAAATTGCATTAGCATATTATTGATAGTAGCGCCACCGTCTACACGCAATTCTTTGATTGCTATTTTAGAATCTGCCGACATGGCTTGCAATACATCCATAGTTTGATAGGCGATGCTATCAAGCGCAGCTCTGGCAATATGTGCTTTCGTGCTGCCCCTTGTTAGTCCGAATATCGTGCCACGTGCATACTGATTCCAATAAGGTGCGCCTAATCCTGCAAAAGCCGGCACTATGTAAACGCCGTCACTACTACTTACTTCCTTTGCCAAAGCCTCCACTTCTGATGAGGTCCGAATAATGTGCAAACCATCTCTTAACCATTGTACTACTGCACCTGCAATGAATACACTTCCTTCCAATGCATAGGTTGTTGTATTGCCAATTTTCCATGCAATGGTTGTTAATAGATTATTTGAAGAAGTAATTGCTTCCGTGCCGGTATTCATAAGCATGAAACAGCCCGTACCATACGTGTTCTTCACCATTCCTGCTTGCGTGCATTGTTGCCCAAACAAAGCTGCTTGCTGATCACCCGCAATTCCCGAAATGGGTATGTGCGCTTTCTTTACAATAGAATCGGTTACACCATATTGTTCACTCGAGGCCTTAATGGTTGGGAGCATCGACGCGGGAATATCAAACAATTTCAATAATTCTTCATCCCAATCGCCGGTGTGTATATTCATTAATAGTGTTCTTGATGCGTTGGATACATCGGTGATGTGTAGTTGTCCCCCGGTAAGTTTCCATACCAACCAACTATCAATGGTTCCAAAAGCTAATTCGCCACGAAGGGCCGCAGCACGCGCACCCGATACATTGTCGAGGATCCATTTCACTTTGGTTCCTGAAAAATAGGCGTCTAATACCAGACCTGTTTTTTGTTGTATCAAGGGTGCGTATCCCTCTTGTTTCAGTCTATCGCAGAATCCGGCGGTTCTTCTATCTTGCCATACAATAGCATTGTATATGGGCTCTCCTGTTTTTCGATTCCATACAACCGTGGTTTCTCGTTGATTGGTAATTCCAATGGCAGCGATATCGGAGGTTTGACAATTGGCTTTGGCTAATACCTCTGCCAATACACCGTATTGTGTACTCCATATTTCATTGGCATCGTGTTCCACCCAACCACTTTCCGGAAAAATTTGTCGAAATTCTTTTTGAGCCACACTAACAATTGCACCTTGTGCGTCAAACAAAATTGCACGAGAACTAGTGGTTCCCTGATCAAGAGAAAGTACATACTTCGCAGGCATAGAAATCGTTTTCTGTGAAGTAGTAAGTTATGAGTTTTTGTGTAAACTAAAGATGAATTATTAGAAGGCCAATCGGAAACTGAAAAATACTCCAAAGCGACTTACTTTTTCTACCGGCAGTGGTCTTGGAAACACGCGCCATACCAAATCCATTCTAAATACTTTGAAGATATTATCTACACCCGTTCCAATTTCCATATATGTTTTCCCGTCGAGGGTTGAAAATTTATAGGCAGAATTGGCAGGCATGTTCAATGCTTTATTGGCATCTGATAAGCTACCCCATAACAATTTGGTATTCCAGAATTGGCGGAATTTTAATTTTCTAGTCAATGGAATGTAACGGAACAAGCCGTTTCCAATATTATGTTCGAAATTGATCCCTGCATATTGATCGTGCAGAAATTCAAATCGGTTCATCAAACTAAACGCGTATTTATTGTAATAGTAAATTTCATTACCTGGAGCCACATCCAAGAACATATAAGGAAGTGTGCCATATGTTTTTCCGGCAAATACATTGTAATAGATACTACCCAGTGGTGGGATCTTCATGTAGTCGGATACACTACCGGAAATTTTGGTATAGTTGTATGCACTGTTCAATACTCCCGACATTCCCTTCGTGAGTTTGATTTCAGAGATTGGATAGGGACTTCCCAAACTTGTTCTGAAGAAGGTATTCTCAAGGTACTTTTCCAAGTATGCAAAGCGCACTTGTATGCTTGTTTCAAAAGTATTCAAGGCCTCACCTGACTTTACCGAGAATAACGACTTTTCAGGTAAGTTCATCACCGGATTGTAGATCTTTCTATCTGCACCCAAGGTTACACTAAAACCATTTTTCCACTGTTTGTATATCGATGCCTTTCCTTCTTCCATCATTAAGAATTTGATGGGCACTCCGGTTTTTCGAATGGCTAAGGCAAAGATGTTATCCTGACTAATTTCATCATAATAGGTTTGTGCACGGTCGAAGTCTTTACTATAAGAAGCATATAAGGAAGTCCTTGGGCTTCGTTTGAGAATATACAGTGCTTCTAATTTGCCTTTAAACTGTTTGTCTTTGAATCCATAAGCAACGTATCCATGTAAGTTCAATCGCTTGTTAAAGCCGGAGTTGGTTCCCAAGTCCCAACGCAAACGCATTCCTTCGTAAACGTTGGCATAGATCCAGTTTTGCCATGGACCGATTTGGTAATTACCGGTATTTAAATAGCCTGTTGCTAAGAAGTTCAGTAGCTTGGTAGTTTTTTGGAACGAAGGGAGCGATAGTAAAGTGTCAATTGTTTTATAGATCTTTTGCTCTGAAACCGTTAAGGGTTCATGCCTTGCTTCAACCCAAAAACTATCCGGAGTATGTTTGGCGTTTTCGGTTACAATGGTTTCTTCAATCAGGTTGTTTTTGGCAAGTTCGTTTACAACGGAGCTGTCGTTGAAAACAATGTTTTCGTAGGTAGTTGTTTTTCTTCCGATAACAGAAAGTGTTTTCTCGCCGGTGAGAGAAAGATCAACTACAAATTTATCACGTGAGAGAAACCAAGTACCATCGGGCATTAATTTGAACTCTTGGATCAAGCTGAGTTTGTCAACATAGTTGATATTCGCTTCTTTTGATAGCCGCAGGTTCATTTTTTGAACAGCCCAAGTAGTATCATGAACCCAACAGTCGCCTTCGAAAGTGTTTTCACCCACACGTTTTGGTGTAAAGCTCATATGAATAAGCCGACGGTTGTTCACAAACTGACTGTCGAGCACTTTGTAGCGGTAGTAATTATCACCATTATCACTCAAGGGGCTAATAAAGAGTTTATCGAAAACCGGAATGAAATTGCTGTAGAAGTTTACGTTTTGGTCCATACCTCCCAGAAACTGCAATACACTTTCATTAGAAACTCCCAAAGTTTTCGTTCCTTTTATTACTTCTCTTCTTCGCTTGGGGTCTTTTTGATAGTAGTAATCAGAAATGGCTTCCGTAAGATATACAGGTAGAAAAGGGCGGCCTTCTTCGGTTGTATCTACATTGTCGAATACGAATCCGAAGTTTTTAATGATCGGGTATTTCTGCCATTTTTCTCGTTTTACATTCTTAAGGTCTATTTCCAGTTTGTTATAGAGTTCGTACGAGAAGTTTTCGAATCTGTAGCGATCGTTGAGTGGTTTCTTCTTTACAATTCTTCTCCACATTAATAATCCTCTATCTATTTTTTTCTTTACCACCACTTCGTTGGTGAATTTTCCTCTCACTAAATGGATAGAGATGTCGAGAACATTGTTTTTAACTCTACTGAGCAAGATTGAATCGAAGACAAGGAAATAGTCTTCATATCCAACATAGGTAATGACTAAGGTATCGGTGGGCCATTCTTGAAATCGGAAAGTGAAAGCTCCTGCAGAGTCGCTCAAACGGCCGGCGGTACCATTTTTAAATTTCATAGACGCGAAGGGAATCAGCTCTTCACTGTGCGCGTCCTTGATTGTACCTTTTAAGACTTTATTTTGTGAGAATAAGTTCTTGGTTGTGAGAAGGTTAAGGATAATGAAAAATGCTATAAGTACTTTCTTAAGTAACGATCCTGCCATTGAACAAAAATACGCTTCGATTTCTTAAAAGGTTGGTAATAAATGGATGGATTGGCCGAAACTATAGATGAAAATTTGGTGGAATCAATCAATTTATCTTACTTTGAATCACAAAGTGCTTTTTATGCAAGAGAATCAGACTTCTTTGGATGCTTTACAAGACATCAAACAGATGATGGAGCGTTCTTCTCGCTTTATTTCTTTGAGCGGCTGGAGCGGGATCAGTGCCGGTTTGGCGGCTTTAGCGGGTGCTTTTATTGCCAATAGCCGAATGGCTCATTATATTCCGAGCAACCAACAATCGGATTATAGTTTGAGAGGTATGGCAGTAAATCAGTCTTCCTACTATGATCTATTGATAGAATTGATCGCAATTGCCATTGGAGTGTTTGTGATAGCATTTGTAACAGCATTCTTTTTTACCTATCGAAGAAGTGTTTCTAAGAATACGCCAATTTGGAACAGCGTGTCGCAACGTATGGTGTGGAATGCTTTGTTGCCAATATTGGTGGGAGGAATAGTAATTTTGCGCGTCCTATATTTAGAGTCCTATACTTTGGTAGCTCCACTCTGTTTAATTTTTTACGGATTGGCCTTGTTGAATGCTTCTAAATATACCTTAGGGGAAATTCGCTGGTTGGGCTATGCGCAAATTGTATTGGGCTTGATCAATCTCTGGAATCCCGGATGGGGCTTGGTTTGTTGGAGCATAGGTTTTGGAGTGATGCATATTGTATATGGTTTTATTATGTGGTGGAAATACGAGCGAGCCGATTAATATAGAAACATGAAGAATCCGATTTCACAATTAAACAAAGTGTTTGAGAGCAGGATCCGTTTGGGTGTCATGAGCATCTTAATGGTGAATGAGTCTGTTAATTTCAATGATCTAAAGCAGATGTTGGAACTAACCGATGGCAACCTCGCGTCGCATCTTACCACTTTAGAAGAACAAGGATTCATACAAGTAACAAAGGGTTTCATCGGTAGAAAAACCAATACTACCTATACTGCTACAAAGGCCGGCCAACAAGCCTTTAAAGACCATTTAGCAGCCCTTGAAAACATGATCAAAGGAGTAAAGTAAATTTTTTTTGTCATTATACTTTGAAATACAAAGCACTTTTTAAACTATAAATATGAAACAGTTTTTTAAAACACCTTTTTTAGTTGGGTTCTTTTTTGTTCTCACGTCAACCATACTATTTTTTGTCAGTGGGTCAAACGAATTGAGGGATCGGTTGGGAGGATTTGTGATAGTCAACTTCGCGCTTACAATAATCTACTGGGTTATGTATTTGTTCATACGAAAAAGTTTGGACGACAAATCGCTCGATATTGTTAAGCATCTGATCTTGACCTTATTTTTCATAAGTGCGCACACGTTGAATCGAGAGCTCCATGTTTTCCAAGACTGCAGTAGTTGGTTTTTACTAACTCAGGTTTTGGGAGTTAGCGCTTTGCTTGCCGTTTCTTTTATAGATGAATTCAATAGGATAATGCGGTGGTTCGTTTTCATTTTACTTACTATAGGATTACTCTGTTGGCTATACATGGCACTATATGTAATTCCGTTCTACATTGTAGGCACTATTGGTATTCTGCTGCTAGGAATAGGAGCTCACATTTTTGTACCTGTCTTATTTTTTATTCGTACGTTATCGATGTTAAAGAAGCATTTTGATTTTCGAGCATACAGAATTGTTTTCTGGTCACTATCAAGTTCGATACTAATTGGGTTGATTCTTTTCATTATTCAATGGAATTTGCTGAGTAAGCAAATAGGAAAGACAATTCGTGAGGCGCAAGCTATTTCTACAGATGGTCTTCCCGGTTGGTTTTCTGTTGTAAAAGAATATAAGGATAGCTGGTTGTTCACCGACTTTGTTAAAATGAATATAGAATACCAGGTGGTCGATAAAGACGACTTTGATTTCTTTGGTGGTTTGAATACTAGAAGTAATTTGGTGAAGCTTCACAATCCATTGATCATGGTTGCTTCTTTGTTTTCCTATGATCCACTTCGACAAGCCGATAAAATTCAAATTCTCAAATCTATTCACGGTTATGAATACTTGCAAGAATTACGTTTGTGGACAGGTAAAGATATTTATACCGAATCTGTAAACACTACAGTACAGCTATGGCCGAGCAACGGTATTCAATACACAGAACATACCGTACAGGTTACAAACCGTTCTCAATATGAGTGGGGAACATCAAATGAAGCAATTTACTTGTTTCAACTCCCTTCTGGTGGAGCTGTAACATCACTTAGTTTATGGATCAACGGAAAAGAAGAAAAGGCTGTTCTTACAACAAAGGGTAAAGCAGCGGCCGCATACAAAAGTATTGTTGGAGTGCAACGGAGGGACCCCTCATGGGTAGAATGGCGTGAAGGTAACAAGGTAGCGGTGCGTGTGTTCCCCGTCAATTCTAAGGAAAGTAGGGTTTTTAAAATTGGCATTACTGCTCCAATGAGTAAGCGCGGAACTCGATGGAATTACATTCCTACAAGTTGGGAAGGCCCTGTAAAATCGGATACGCGCTACCTAACCAAAATTGTTTTTGCACAAACTGCAGCTTCCGTTGAGGTTAATAATGCTTCAGTTACAGAAAAAAACGAATATCAAGTAGAAGATCAACCGGCGAACGAACTAGCAGTTTCAATGGAAGCACCCGAGAAACTCAATGCAAGTTTTGCATACGAAGGCAAGCGATATGCGTTAAGCAATTATTTACCACAAAGAAGCTACTTCGATCCTAAAGATATTTACCTCGATATCAATTCCAACTGGAGCAATCAAGAAATCAGCGCCATGAAAACACTCTTTTCAGGGAAGAACATTTTCCTTTTTCATCATGATCTGATAAAGTGGGAGCCCGTGCAAGGAGATAAAATTATAAACCAACTTCGCAGGCTACCAATCAGTTGTTTCCCCTTTTATAGGATAAAGAACCGTGAACAGTCGTTATTAATTTCAAAACCCTCTGTCGATAATATCTCCATAGAGGATCTCGGAGAATCAGAATATGCTACCAATTTGAAAGCCGATCGAGATCGCGGATCATCAATCAATTGCTTCTTATTGAATACTCACTCATCTGGTTATGTGCGAACGCTCATTGAAAGCCGCTACTTACAACCGGAATTGGGTTCAATTGAAGACTTGAAAGAACTAATTGAGCAAAAGCAATTCGCCATTTCTGAAGAATCAAATGAGCGTATTGTGATTCCGGAATCGGGTGTACAGATACAAGAAGATACGCTGCCTGTTTCGAATAGTGCAACCGATCATATTTACCGGTTATTTCAATACAATCAGATTTTACGAAGCCCTGCGGTAGACTCCTTTTCGATTGAAAGAGCTACTAAAGCTAATGTAGTAAGTCCGGTATCAAGCCTAATCGTTTTGGAGTCGGCGCAAGATTACAAAGATCAGGGCATCGATACCGATCAAAAGGGACTCGGGAATGCAGGAATTCAATCAAAAGGGGCTGCCCCTGAACCTGAAGAGTGGTTGCTGATCATTCTTTTCAGTGGAACCCTTGTTTACTGGTACTTCAGGAAAAAGAAACAGATTACAACTGCCTAATTCATCGCTATGAATACGATTTGGAAAAAAGGGTGGTGCTGGATACTACTTTTGTCTGCTATACCATCTGTGTATATCCTGCACATTTATTTGAGTTGGACGAGTGCTTCCACTATTCTTGGGCTAATCTCTTGTTATATTGTTGGAGCAAACTCCAAAGAAAAGGGATGGGTCCTCGAGTATGCACTTCTAGCGATCGTTTCACTTTTGCTGACGCTGTTTATACCTGTAAAGACTTTGTGTTTTTTCAGTTGGTCATTTACAGTGATATTCTTTTGGGCAATGGTTACCGGACCGAAGTCTCCTTTACTGCTGCCAATTCTTTTTTTTATGTCACCCTTTTTTCAGTTCGTAGTACAGGTATTCAGCTTTCCCATTCGCTTGCAGCTTAGTAGCTGGGCGGGTTCTATACTGAAGCACTTAATAAAAGATTTGAAGGTAGAAGGAAATGTGATCTCAAATTCCGGCGCAGAGTTTTCGATTGATGAAGTGTGTATGGGACTCAATATGGTTGTTGTTAGCTTATTGTTAGGTATTGTGATATGGAGCCTGGGCAGTCGTTTTCAAAAAAAATCGCCACCACTTCATCACCTTCCATTCTGGCTTTATTTTTTGATGCTGTTGGTGTGTAATGTAGTGATGAATTTGTTTCGCATTGTTGCTATTGTGTTATTTAAGTCGATGCCTGGCACCTGGCATCATGAAGCAATTGGCCTGATTAGTTTACTTGTTTATGTGGTGCTTCCATTGATTTGGATGGCTCGTTTTAGAAAGCCAACAAATTCGATAGCCAGTAAAAGTAGCCCTACACACCATGCACTTAACTATGCTTTACCGCTCTTTTTAATTTTAGTGGCAGTTAAAGTGATTCAACGTGATCAGCAGGCTTCTATGCCAAATCCCCTTTCGTCGAAGAGCTTTGAAGGGTACCAAGTGAATTCAGTTAACGGCACCACACTGGAATTAATGGATCAGTTAAGTTTGGTGTATGTAAAAGCCAATCCCAACTGGTATCAAGCAGATCACAATCCTCAAATATGTTGGAAAGCAAGTGGGTATGTACTTGGCGATATCAAGTATGTATCCATCAATGGGAAAAAATGCTATCAGGGTGTACTGAAGAAGGGAGCTGAATTGATGTACACCGTCTGGTGGTATTCAAATAAGCAAGACCGCACTTTGAGCCAATTCGAATGGCGGTGGAAGCAATTTACCGGAGCGTCGCCTTTTAACTTAATCAATATAACGGTTAAAAGAGAAGCGGATTTGCAAGCTGCCTGCTTGAAATTTGAACAAGTAAAAGAACTTAATTAAAACGTTGTATATGAAACTAAACATTCATGGTCCTTGGTTTAAAGAAACCGGCCTCGGGTTTCTGCCCGTTAATTTGGCAGGAATTGTAGTGGCAATTGCTGTCCTGATTTTCAATGGCATCTATTTTATGGCGGTCGATAAAAACTCCCATAGTGCCAGTGATACCTTGATCAACTTTTTTGTGGGATTTACCTGCGCTGCTTTTTGGTATCAATGGATTGCCAAAAGAACTTCTTAATTTCGGATATGGTAAAATTCATCTTGGCAAGATTTCAAAGTTTCGGACCGGCTTTTAAAGGACTATTTGCCTTTGTAAAGAAAGAGGGGCAAGCTAAAATTCATCTCTTAGCTACCATCGTTGTTATAGCAGCGTCCTTTTATTTTCAAATAACAAAAGCAGAATGGATCGCTGTTGTATTTGCCATAGCGTTGGTATGGGCTACCGAAATGTTGAATACAGCCATTGAGAAACTGGTTGATTTTTGTTCAGATGAACGATTGCCAATTCTGAAGTTCATAAAAGATGTGGCAGCAGGTGCTGTGCTGGTTGCAGCTTTTGCTGCTATTGCAGTAGCACTGATTATTTTTCTACCTTATTTATCGCAATTATGAAACTTCTAGTAAACTTCGTTAAAGACCTTTGGGCCACACCCGTTTTTCGAAATCTATTTTGGAATGTGGTGGTAGCCATTTTGTTTGTTGCTTTTCGGATTTGGTATACCACTAGCAACGCCTATTCCATGTTGCTTTGGAATTTGTTCCTTGCTTTGATTCCTTATGGGGTTTCCCAATGGCTTCAATTGAGGCCGGCACTAGCTTCCAACAAAACCTTATTCGTTTTCTTTTTTGCAGTATGGCTGGCCTTTGTACCCAATACTTTTTATCTGGCAACCGATATGTACCATCTCGGAGAAGTGTCGGGAATTTCATTGTGGTACGATCTTATCATGTTGATACTTTTTGCATGGATTGGAATTTACGTGGGATTCGTAAGCATGTTGCAAATGGAAAGCTTAACTATTTGTTACTGGGGGCAATTCTGGAAAAGAGCGTTCATGCCAATTATGATTGTACTGAATGCTATCGGAATCTATTTAGGCAGGGTTTTACGATTCAATAGTTGGGATGTGATTCATGAACCCATGCAATTAGTAGGCGCGTTGGTAGACTTGTTCAATCATCCACTTCAACACAAATCGGCTTGGGTATTGATCGCCGGGTTTTCTGTTTTTATTGGACTTGTATACAAAAGCATTCGAACTAGTTCGGTGTTCCAAAAATAAAAAAGGCGTCTCAACGAGACGCCTTTTTTATTATAGTTTGTTTTTTTAGAAGTCAACTCCAATTGCGAAGTAAACCAATGGTTTGCCTCTGAAGAATCCGCTCATATCCCAGCCGGCATCTAATTTCATGAAATATCCTAAGAGCATACTTCTAGCCCCAAAACCATATCCTCCAACAAAGGGTCCAATACCACCTGCTCTAATTCTGATCTCGGTAGAACCATCAGTGTTTGGATAAATGATCTCAGGTCTTTTGATACTTCCATAAGAACCGTTCCAAGCAGAACCCATATCAATGAATTGCACCAATTGGAAGTTTCTCAAGAATGCATTATTGATAGGCTTGTTAAACAAGGTTTGGAATACCGGGAATCTAAATTCTGAATTGAACACCACTGCATTGTTTCCGTTCGCTACGTTCTGATTGAAACCACGCATGTTTACGGCCAATGATTGATACGCATAATAATCATTCGATGGCTGAGGATCTCTGCTATAGCGTGGGAACATCCAACCATCTACACCACCCAAGTAATACAAGATCTTTTGATCGCCCCAACTGAAATCAGCTGCTGCACGACCGGCCCAAATGAAGTTGCGGTAAATAGGGTAGTAGTATCTGAAATCGGTACCGAAGTTGAAAGAAACACGCCCTTTAGGAGGATTCACACTGTTCTTTGGATCGTTCATTCTGCTCATGAAATCGGCGTACACTTTAAAGCGCATACCGTTCCAAATATTCTGTGTTTTCAAAATAGCATTGTCGTGAACGTATTCCAATCTAGCCAATGCATAGGTTTGCTTGTTAAGATCTTTTGTTGTCAAAGCCGAAGTATCAAAGTCACTAGCTCTAACTACAATCTTATCATAGCGTATACCGGCAGAAATCTTCAAGCTTCTTACTTTATCGAAAGGATATTTGATGATACCTTGATACAAGTTAGAGAATTGCTTTCCTTCGTAAGGCTTGGTAGTATTGTTGATACCTGTTACTTGACCAATATTGGTTTGACGATAATAGACCAAAGAATAATCCATTCTCTTTTTCAAATAGTCGATTCTTGCAAACCATTCACCACCACCGTCAAAGAGCGATTGATTGATGGACACGAAATTAGTTCCTACGCCGCCGCTGCCTACACTCACTCCGGCTCCATTTCCACTTAATAGAGGCAAACGTAAACCGCCGGTGAAACGAATGTCTTCAAACAAGTCGAACACAGAAGCTTTCAGCATACTGTTAAAGCTGCCACCGCTTTGCAATACTACCGGTAATGAACCAGTGTAAGGTTGAAGGCGGTTGATCAATACATCGTTATTGAACAAGGCGGCACTAAAGTTGTCGGCAGAGAATTTCAAATTGTAGTCAAAACGCTTTGCCTTCTTCACCAAAGGAATTTCCGCGGGTTCAGGGTTTTTCTTTGCGTCCGTTTTTTCTTTAGCCTCTTCTTCCTCGAATCCGGTATCGAAGAAACTACCCGATTTCTTAGTAGTATCCTGCCCTTCCGGCGCATCCCTAAACTCTATTTTTTCAGCCTCTTGTAATTGTTTTTCCGTTATAGTTTTCTTTCGATATTCAGTAGGACGCGGATTCACGTTCCTGCGCTTCAATGTAGCTTCGTCTACCTTCAATCGATACAAGTATTTTGCAGTTCCTTGCTGACGCACTTCACTTACCATTCCATTGTCACCGGCAATTTTTGTTTCCTTTAAACTGCTTTGATAGTTGGTTAATGAGAATACATAAGTAGAGTCGTTGGTCACCGAATAAGTAAAAACTGTATCCGGAGCATCTTTACCCCACGCTTTTAAAGTAGAATCCAGCTCTTTGTCGGATGGATTTCTTAAGCGCTCGTCACCTACCACATACACGCTGTCCAATCCCGCTCTTTCAGTAGTAAAGAATCCCGCAAAACGGTTTCCAATACCACTTTCATCTGTTACAAACGTGAAGTGATTCACATTGTACTGCATCGGATAGCGTGCATTGCCGTATTTTAAATTGGTAAGCTGACTTACTTGGCGGAACTCGCTTTTATTGTAGATATCAGTCAAGAATACATTGTAACGATCGCCGGGTACCGTGGTATCTGCACTCTTTGCATAAGGTGAAGGGCGGTTAGAAACGAAGATGATTCCCTGCTTGTTTGGAAAAGCTACAAAGTTTGGATCAAGATCGGCAAAAACGTCGTTGGTTACTTGTTCGAATGTGTTCTTATCAAGTTTGTAAATAAAGATATCTGACTGGCCTTTGCGAACGGCACTCATCAACAGGGTGTTTTCGTTCAACATGTATTTCATGTCTTGAACCGTTTCGAATTCGGGCAGGTCAATTTTAATGCGTTTAAAGCGAGCCACAGCATCGTAAACAAACAATTTCACTTTTCCTTCTGCCCAATACACTACTGCTAGGCGAGTCCCTTTTCCATCCCATGCTAATAATGGGTAGTTTGGATTCTTTTCACCATCCGGAGTGCGAATGCCTGTCTTCAACAATACTTTTCTGTCGATCATGTTTTCATACAACACCACACATGACTGGCCTTTGATGTATTCTACTACCGCATAGGTCTGGCTTCTAGGTGCCGGATTGGGCGTAAACTTCAAAAAGTCGTGATTATCTTTCACTTCTTCCACCAGCGTCACATTCCCTTTCGGTATATCTCTTCTACCTTTCAAATCCAACTCATATTGTTCTTCGAAGTATTTCATGAAATTCTTCACGAAATCTTTAAACTTCATTTTGCATATACGGCTGGAGGCGCTGTTCAAGTTTCTGTAAACGCGAGCGAGGTATAAAAAGTAAGTAACGTTTTCTTTCTTGTGTTTTAGTTCGAAATAATGCCAGAAAGCATGTCCTGCTAAATCCGGTTTTTTATAAGCGAACTGATAGAAGTTCTTAAACTCGCCACTTAGAATAGCTGATTTCAATTGATCGTCAAGGTCGGCGCTCCAATTCTCAGCCACATATTGTACATAACCATCTACCAGCCATTTAGGAAGATCAAGTAGGGCTTGGTTGGTAGCGAATTCGCCTAAGTCGTCTCCAAAAAGAATGTTTTCAACCAATATGCGAGCAATGCCCTGACGAATTTGCTTGCGCAAATGAGCATGATCGCCGTCGAAATAAACGATCATTTTATTGTTTACCAATTTGGTAACCCCACCGGTGGTTTGCCAATCGATCGACAATCCAATATTGGATTGCTCCATTTCGTTGAAATTATTATAGATCACGATATTGGCGCGGCGTTGCAAACCGTATTCTACAAACTGCTCAATTGCGGGTAATTCTTCTTCAGCTACTTGCATTACAAAATCGGCCAATGGCTTTCCATTTTCGTAATAGTAAGTGTTGAAATTAGAAGTTTGAAGGTATTGCCACTTGAATTTGCGGTATTGAACCCGGTTCTTTCCAAACTCCACAGTATTCACCTGACCCACAGCAGTAGCTGACACAAACAAAAGCATCAAAATCCCAAAAAAATGTTGTGCGCTTAACTTAATCTTTTGAACTTGCATATCCGGTCTTTAATAATTTTAAAGGTACTACAAATTGGCCTTTCCGGTATATTTTTAACAGGATGAAACCATCGCAAAAATGCTGAACATTCAACAGTTTACTTTCAGTCCCTTTCAGGAAAATACATACGTAATTTATGACGATAAAGGTTGGTGCGCGATCGTTGATCCGGGCTGTTATTTTGACTATGAAAAGGCACAACTGAAAGCCTTTATACAAGATAATCAGTTGACCCCTAAACTTTTGTTAAATACCCATTGCCATTTAGACCATGTATTTGGCAATAAGTTTACTTATGAAACCTGGGGTTTGATTCCACACTTACACGAATTAGAGCTGCCTGTGCTCCAAAGAGCAGGTGAGGCAGGAGTGAAATGGGGAGTCCCTTTTGATGCGTATTCAGGAGAGGTGGCCTTCGTGAAAGAAGGTGAGGAGGTGGTCTTGGGAGAAGAGCACCTACAAGTACTGCTTATGCCCGGCCATTCGCCCGGTAGCGTGGGCTTCTACAAAGAAGACCAAGAGTTTATTCTATCGGGCGATGTATTGTTTAGAAACAGCATTGGCCGAACTGATTTGCCGGGGGGCGATCATGATACGCTATTGAACAGCATTCGCACCAAATTATGGCCACTGCCGCCCAAAGTGCAAGTGTACTCCGGTCATGGCCCTATAACCACTATCGGCTACGAAAAGCAATACAATCCTTATGTAAATGAAGGGTTGTTTTAGAGAAATCTGCCAACATAGGGCAGTTTTTTGAGTTCTTGTCGCTCTACTGTTAGAATGAGTAATCCAAATAAACTCATTAAAGCCAGCCCCGAAACCAAATAAACGGGCATAAAGTAACCCGATTTAGCATTCATAAACGCTTTAATGGCTTCATGAACTGCGAACAAGAGGGTGCAAATCACCAAGTATGCTATCAACTTTTTCTTCGCATAAGGCACCGGATAGTACTTCTGCCCCTGCGTATAACTCACTACCATCATGAAGGCGTAACACACGAAAGTGCCCCATGCGGCTCCGTAGTAATGGAACTTCGGAATCAGGAGAATGTTCAACACAATAGTGATAATGGCTCCTGCCACAGTAATGTATGCACCAAACATGTTTTTGTTGGTGAGTTTGTACCACACCGATAGGTTGTAATAAATACCCAAGAATACGCTCGCCATGGCAAGAATTGGAACAATATAAATACCCTGCGCGTATTCGGGGTGAGTTCGCGCAATCAAATACTTCCAAACATCCAAGAATAGCACCACAGTTAGAAACATGAAGCAACAGGCTATTACGAAAAGCTTCATTACTCGGGCATAAGTTTTCTGAGCATTTTCATTTTTCGATTGATTAAAGAAGAAGGGCTCCGCAGCCAATCGAAATACCTGAATGAAAATGGTGATCAGTACCGCCAACTTATAACAGGCCCCAAAAACGCCCAGTTCAAATTGTTCTTGTTTTACGGGAAGTGAAAGCACACGCTGATACACCAGCCTGCTCAGCATTTCATTGATCATGCCCCCAAATCCCACAATGATCAGCGGATAAGAGTAGTTCATCACTTCTTTCCATAATCCCCAATTGAATCGGAACTTGAAAGCAGAAAATTCTTTGTAGAGTAAGAGTAATGAAATAGCACTGGCAAATAAATTCGCCAATACAAAATAACCGATACCCACTTTGGGATCATACAATTGACCTAAAAAAGTATAAGGTGTTTTTTCATGCGCCGGTTTTGCAACATAATAGAAAAACAACACAATGGCGATGTTCAGTAAAATACTGAATACGTTTACAAAAGCATATTTCCTGGGCCTTTCTTCCAAACGAAGCTTGGAAATGGGAAGGGTATAAAGGGTATCAAAAAACAAGATCCCGATCATCCACAACATATACTCCGGATGATCACTCATTCCAATAAAGTCGGCCAAAGGCGAACGCAGCCAATAAAGAATCAAAGAAAGAGCTGTGGTGGTAATAAGAACTGATACCATCAAGGTATTGTACAATTCACTTCTGTCTTTATTCTGTGCAAATCGGAAATAGCTGGTTTCTAGACCGTAGGTAAATAAAATATTTAAAAAGGGAATAACGGAATAGATCTGGGTATAGGCATAAGACCCGTTCGGATCAAATAACTGGAAACCGAGTAAACTAATCGCGAAATTTAGAAATCGGGCCATGATACGGGGTAGACCGTACCATACTGTTTGCCCTGCTAATTTTTTTATGCCGCTCAAATCATCTATATTTTGACAAATTTAATGGATGGCCGTAAGAAATCAGCTTTCTTAACATACTGCTGCCTTAAATTTGTTGAACGCATTTAAAGCCTTCTTATGTTAAAGAAACTATACTTTACGGTTTTTGCTTCTCTGGCCTGTTTGATTTCTTTCGGACAAGCCCAATTGGGAAGAATTGAATTGCAAAAAGTGGACCGACAAGCCGTGGTCGTTTTCACCCAATATCCGCAAGAAATTGTGGAGGGCGCTATTAAGCAGAAAATGGATCAATTGGGAAACAAAGGCAAAGAAAGCCGAGGTTTGATCAATTTGAACAAGAGCAATTTTTATGTTTACAAAGGTGCTCGACTTCCGGAATGGGACCAACCGGTAGATCTTTACTTCAAAACCGAACAAAAGACCCAACGCGATGTAACAGAATCCACTGTTTATTTGGTGATTCAAAAAAATGCCACCGATTTCGCCACCAACGAAACAGATCCATCTTTAATTGAGGCAGCTAAGAAGTTTCTCAATAACCTTCTTCCTCAAATTGAAGCCTATAATTTGGAAGTTGAAATCAAAAAGCAAGAGGACGCCATCATCAAAATTCAAAATAAAATCAACGATCTCACCGACGATTCCACCAGTTTGGTTCGAAGAATAAAAAATCTCGAGGAAAAACTGCAAGACGCTACCAAGGAAAAGTCGAAACAAGTAACTGAATTGGCGAAGCAACGATTGGTGTTGGAAGCCATGCGTAACAAACGCAAGACCTAAAACCCTTCCGTAAAGCGTTTGTTCTTTAAAAGCGTAGAATCTGTTAGCGTGTAAAAGAATTGCGTCAGATAGAACTTATCCAATGCGGTGAGGGGAATTTTATTGGCCACCAAACTATCTGTGGTAGGACCATTTATTACGCCATCACTGTAATGATCCATTACATTTCTTACTGAATAGAATCGACCATCATGACCATAGGGGAAGGTTAGCATCACATTTCGTAAGCTGGGTACTTTGAATTTCAACGAGTCGGTCGATTTGCCAGTAATGCGCATTCTTCCCAAATCATTGATGGTAGGGTTAAGCGCCATTCCGATATTGCGATAGCTGTTATCGGTGAGTAAGGGCTCTACATGACAAGAGGTGCATTTTTTTGCTTTGAAAATAGAATATCCCATGGCCTCTGCATCGGTGAAATTGGCCGTTCCTTTTTTCACTCTATCATATTTGCTATCGGCTGAAACCATACTCCCAACAAATTGGGCGATGGCTTTTAAAATGCGTTGACTGTTAATACTGCGGTCGCCAAATGCTTTTCTGAAAAGTTCAGGATACGTACTGTCTGCTTCTAATTTTTTTACCACTGTTGCGATGTCTTCCGCCATTTCATTGGGAGCAGTGATAGGAGAAAGCGGTTGAACTTCGAGGTTGTTTACGCCTCCATCCCAATGCAATTCTTTTTGCCAGGCCATATTAAAAATGCCCGGGGCATTTCGAGTGGTAAACTGATTATTGAATCCATGGCTAAGATCATGATCGAAAGTGGCAAAGCCCGCAAATTGCTGATGACAAGAGGCACAAGGGAAGTTGCTGTCTTTAGAAAGCTTTCCATCGTAAAACAATTTCTTTCCTAATTGAAACCCCTCTTCTGTTAATGGGTTGGTGCTAAAATTGTATACAGGCGTTGGAAAGCCATCAGGTACCGTAAAACTAATGGGGGTAGTAGTGGGTGCTGTATCTTTTTTGCTACAAGCATAAATGAGTAAACTCCCTATGAGCAGTAAAGCAGAAATTCGTATGGTCCAACGAATGGTCATTATTGAGCACTGCTTACGGTGAACAATTGTTGGTAGTTATCGGCATACAACATAGCCAAGGCACCCGGTGTGGTACACAGAGGATTGCTGGCTATTTTTAAGGGATGAGCGCCGTCAAACCATTTATTGATGTTAGCACTTATGGTAATTACTGAATTTCCTTTTTCGGTTACTGAAAGAGCGGCACCGGAAGGAAAACCGAGTGTGGTCGATCGAATCACATTCTCACCTGCTTTATAACCACCAATATGGTATTCGAATGCGTTGTTACTTGCCGTTGAAACAGACGAATTGCCCTCTAGTTTCGCCATAATATAGCCGGTATTCCAAGTCCAGAACATACCGTTCGTTGGGTCCAGAGCTCCTGTTTGGGCCCCACTGAAATTGCGTGTACTGTCTACTCCTATTTTAAATGAAATTGAGGTATATTCTTTTGCAGGTACACTTAAAGGAATTCGCAAGCTTGCGGTATCGGCGAAATTCACGAAATAATGAACCGTACTTCCAATTGGAAATTCAACGCCACTAGCGGTTTTCAGCACAATGTCGTGTATATAAAACTTGAAGGTTTTTACGGTATATGATTCTCCCAACCCATTCGTATAAGTAGTGCCAAAACTGAACGGATTGGCATCAACCCTCGCTTCAAACTTTAGTTGAAGATTGGTTGTTCCTTGGGTTGATTTGGGTTCTTTTTGGCAAGAACACAAAAAACTTACTACTATCAATACCAATATTGGTAGTTTTTGGAAGAAACGTATATCAAAAGTCAGAACGATCAATTTTTCTTCTTTGTTGTTTGTTTTCAGATTGCTTTTTCTTGGTTGTGAGTCGCTTTTCTTTCGCGGCCTTGCTCACTTTGGTGGCAATTCTTTTCTTGGGTTGTTTTAAAGCGGCTTCAATCAATTGATTGGCTTTCTTGATCACCGCTTCTTTGTTCTCTAATTGACTTCTGAATTCCTGACTTTTAACCTGCAGGATACCATCAGTAGAGATTTTGGTAGCTAGTTTCTCCAATATCCTACTTTTTTGGTCGGCATCCAATAGGGCGCTGTTAACAATATCAAAATACCCCAACACCATGGTTTCCACCTTGTTAACGTTCTGTCCGCCTTTCCCTCCGCTTCTAGCGGTGGTAAAACTGATTTCTTTGGAAACATCTATCTTCATGTTTCAAAGTTACATTTATGCGCGTTGTTATACAAAGGGTGAAAGAAGCCTCCGTAACCATACATAATGAAATACGAGCTGCTATTGGAAAGGGTTTGTTGGTGTTGGTAGGAATTGAGGATGCCGACGGTACAGAGGATGTGGAGTGGCTTAGCCAAAAAATCACCCAATTACGCATATTCGACGACGAGGCCGGCGTCATGAATTTCTCCTTAAATGACATCAATGGCGACCTTATTCTGGTAAGTCAATTTACCTTACACGCCGCCACTAAAAAGGGCAACCGACCCTCTTATATCAAGGCTTCAAAACCTCCGGTAGCCGTACCATTGTATGAGGCCATGATCAAGCAGCTTGAAGCTGACTTAGGGAAACCAATTGGCACAGGTGAATTCGGCGCCGATATGAAAGTTGCTCTCATCAACGACGGTCCAGTAACCATTATCATCGATTCCAAAAACAAAGAATAATGCAGGATATTACGCTCCAAGAAGCCCAGAACAGAGTAGATGAGTGGATCAAAACCATTGGTGTTCGCTATTTTAGTGAACTTACCAATATGGCGATATTGACCGAGGAAGTGGGCGAATTGGCCCGAATTATGGCCCGCACTTACGGAGATCAAAGCTTTAAAAACGAAGAAAAAGCCAAACAACTACCCGATGAAATGGCTGATGTTCTATGGGTTCTCATTTGTTTGGCCAACCAAACCGGCGTGAACCTCACAGAAGCTTTTGAGAAAAATATGGCCAAAAAAACAGCCCGCGATGCGGACAGGCATAAGAACAATCCGAAGCTGTAAGTAGTTAATCAATTAATAATTAAGAATTAATAATTGGAAGAGAGGCCTTAGGCTTTGGGCTTTTGATGCATTTAAATAATATCTTTTCACCCCAACCGCCTCAAATAGACTGGAATCCCAATCATCCTGACTTTGGCCGTTTCATTATTAATTATTAATTATTAATTTTTAATTATTCCCCCTTGTTGAA
>FRDC01000192.1_pt1 | contig 51939 bp, 46 predicted proteins | sample 1106171 | NCBI WGS metagenome assembly FRDC01 (sample SAMEA3930566, study PRJEB13176) | freshwater metagenome | biome: Drinking water system; feature: drinking water; material: water | place: Singapore | collected 2014-12-20 | reverse complement strand
TCGTTGAACAACCCATCCTACTCACAAGCCGGGGTCTGTTGAGAACTTATTTTGGACAAGAGTGACGTGGAGGTCTTCCCACATGCGCATGCGAAAAGCCAGGATCGTCTGTACCATCGGACCAACCAGCAGTTCACCGACCGTCGTGCGATCCTTGATTGAGAACGGCATGAACGCCGCTCGGCTGAATTTCTCTCACGGCACTCATGCGTCTCATGCCGCGGCGATCAGCGTCATCCGAGAGGCAGCTGCGCGGCTCGGGTCGGCCGTGTCGATCATCCAGGATCTGCAAGGTCCCAGGATTCGTGTGGGCCAGCTGCCGAAGGATGGACTCGACGTGAAGACCGGTGAATCGGTGCGCTTACGCACGTTGGGCCAGTCCGATGAGCGGCATAATGGACCGGCTCTCCCCCACTCCCTGCTCCCTGAAATTCCGATCGCCTATCCGTCTCTGACACGCGATCTTCGTATTGGGGCCAGAGTGTTGATCAACGACGGACTGATTGAGTTGCTGGTAGAACATATCGGAGAGGCTGGGGTGGACTGCTCCGTCGTGACCGGCGGCACCGTTACTTCACACAAGGGCGTCAATCTTCCCGACACCGCGGTGAGCGCCCCGACTCTGACCGAGAAAGATCGGGATGACATTCGATTCGGGGTCGAACAGGGAGTGGATTATGTGGCACTCTCCTTCGTGCGCGGCCCCCAGGATATCGTCATGGCGCGCGCGGTCCTGTTGGGATACGGAGCCAACACGCCGATCATCGCCAAGATCGAACGGAACGAAGCCGTCGCCGCGTTGGACGAGATCCTGGAGCAGGCGGACGGGGTCATGATTGCGCGAGGAGATCTGGGCGTGGAGATGGGACCCGAAGCCGTCCCGCTTCTGCAAAAGCGGATCATCACCGAAGCCAATCGGCGGCGCCGTGTGGTCATCACGGCCACGCAGATGCTGGAATCGATGACCCACAACAAACGCCCCACGAGGGCGGAAGCCTCGGACGTCGCCAATGCCGTCTTCGACGGAAGCGACGCGTTAATGCTCTCGGCCGAGACAGCCGTCGGGACGTATCCGATTGAATCGGTTCAAGTGATGGATCGCATTATCCGCGCGGCCGAAGCCGGCGTCGCGCCGGGGGTCGTGCTCCAACGTCAGACCGACGTGGAACACCTTTCGATCTCGGCAGCCACATGCGTCGCGGCGGCGTTCGCCGCGAAGGCCATCGATGCCGCTGCGATCGTGGCGTTCAGCGAAAGCGGGACGACCGTTCGACTGATCTCGAAGCAGCGACCGAATGCTCCGATTCTGGCCTTCACTCCCACCGAACCGATCCGACAGCGCATGGCGCTCTACTGGGGAGTCCGCGCATTCATCATGTCGTATATTGGAGACGGCGACGCGCGCATCCTTGAGGCCGAACGGCGACTCAAGACAGAAAGACTGATCCGTCCCGGCGAGAAGATGGTCATCGTGTCCGGAAGCATGACGGGACAAATAGGCGGCACAAACTTGTTGAAACTCCATGAAATCGGCTAACGCCATGCGTTCAAGAAAAACCTATGGGTTGTTACGCTGCCAAGTTCTCCCTCACAAACACCTCTTTCACCGCTTGGATGGCGAATGAACCTCTGCGTTCCATTCGGCCTTATGCGTATATTTTCTCTATCGCACATCAAAACTCTTGATTCCTTTCGCATGACAAGCTAGTGTAGCGCCCACGGACCAGTGGTGCGCGATGAACGTCCTACTCACCGGCATTTTCACCGACCTTCCACACATTACCTGTATTGCGTTCCGAGCCTCCAGGAGTACCCGAAAGCCAGAATCAAGTCTTGCCGTCCGCCTCATCAGAGCCACATGCTCCTTCCCAATCACGTGGTGTTCTCGACTTTCAATCTTTTTCAATCGATACAGTCGCGCCTCGCGAATTGACGACGCCCGCTCGTCCGCCCCTAGGGAAATCGCCAGGTAGTACCCAGAGGGTGGGGTGATACAAGCTACGTAGGGATGACGACCAAGGAGGCATTAAGCAGCGGCGTTCACCTAAACACTTTAAGGAGGACAGCGTATGGGGCACTACAAGATCGGTCTCATTATTCCACACCCTGAAGATCAGAAATGGGATTCGGTCTGGAAGTTGTTCCGCACTCCTAATTTGAACCTCCCGACGCTCGCCGCGCTCATTCCTGAAGATGAGTGGGATATTGAAATCCAAGATGAAATCGTCGGTCCGATCGATTTCACGCGCGACTACGATCTGGTGTTTATCACGGTCACCACCGTCGTCGCCGTTCGGGCCTATGAGGTGGCACGGCTCTTCCGCGAGCGGGGAGCCAAGGTCGTGCTCGGTGGCATCCATCCCTCCACGCTGCCGGATGAAGCCATCAAACACGCCGATGCCATTGTGATCGGTGAAGGCGAGCTGACCGTGCCGCGGCTGATCGAGGATTTCAAGAAGGGTCAGATGCAACAGCAGTATCGGATGCCCTACATGGTGGAGAAGTGGGATGAGAAGCCTCCGCGCTGGGACCTCTTGCCGCCCGGCTATATGTTCCGAGATGCACTCACCGCAACCAGAGGGTGCAATTACCGTTGTACGTTTTGCTCGATTCATTTGGCCTTAGGTGGCGGCCAATATGGGTTCCGAAAAAAACCGCCGGCGGATGTGGTGAAACTCGTGGAGAAAATGAACGGGCCGATGGTGATGTTTTGGGACGATGACTTGTTGTCCGACCCGGCCTACACCCGAGAACTCTGCCAAGCCATGAAGCCGCTCGGGAAAAAGTGGATGAGCCAGATGAGCGCCACGTACGTCGCCCATCATCCTGAATTGCTCAAGACCCTCAAGGAATCCGGATGCTCGGCGATGTTCATGGGAATCGAATCGATCAACCAAGATTCGCTCAAGTCCGTCGATAAGCAGAATCAAGCCAAACTGTATGAGGAGATGATCAAGCGGATTCATGATCAGGGAATCGACATCCATGCTGGTTTTATCTGCGGCTTGGACCATGAAGACGTCTATGACTTCGAGCGGACCGCGGAATGGGCGACCAAGATGGGATTAGCCGGGGCGCTCTGGCGAATCATGACTCCCTACCCCGGAACCAAACAGTTTGCGGAACTCAAAGCGGCCGGCCGTATCCTCACGGAGAATTGGACCGCCTATACCGGGGAGCACGTGGTCTACAAGCCGGCCAAGATGACCGTCGAGCAACTGTACTGGGGACACAAGTGGGCGAAGGGGCAATTTTATTCGTATAAGTCCATCGGGCAGAGAGCCGTCCAGCGGGCCTCTCAGAACGGGTTCGGCGAGCTACTCAACATCGCGGGCTGCGGACTGGGCTATCGCTCCATGTTTCATTTGGCGGCGGATTCGGCGCCGGTGAATGTGTACCGCGACATGAACCACTTGCCGCCACAAGAAGAACCGGTGGCCTATCGATTCCCCTATCCGCCGAAGAAACGATTCAGCTTCATCACCGATCGAATCGACCAATTCCGCTCAAAGGTGCAACCAAGACCCCGGATCAACAAGTGTTAGCGCCATCAGCGCTGTTTGATGTCCGATGAGCCCTCCTGAATACTCAGGAGAGCTCATTCCATGAGCGGCGACGCGGCTGATACAATACGTGCCTCACGGAAGCATCACTCATGCTCTATTGGATCGCGCTCTCCCTCACCGTTACAATCGTGGCACAGGGTTCTGCACTGGCTGAATGGGTGGCCCTTGATGATCGATATCAATCACACCCCTTGCAAACGGCATATATCGACATTGCCTCCATCCGCCGAGAGGGTGACTGGGTGGTTCTTTCGGCCCTGATCGATTGGAAAGCCATGCAGGGAGGCCGAACCCCCACCCGCTTTTACTCGACCAAACTCACCAAGCAATTCGATTGCGAGGGGAAACTGGTACGAACGCTGGCGGCCACGGACTTCTATGGACACATGGGGACGGCTGAGGTGATCGGTGGAGGTCGACACACGAGTGAAGGTCACTGGGTTCCCATAGAACCGGGAACGATCAATCAAGGCTTTTGGGAGGCCGCTTGCGCGAAGGGTTGAACGATCGGCATCACTCTCCTCACTCTGCCGGATGAGAGCCTCCTTTCTACCTATCGTGTAGTCGTCCGAGCCTGCGATCGAGCGTTTTTTCGATCGTATCAGCAGCAGCGCTGAGGGCCAGCTCAATGGTAGCCCCCCGTTCCCCTGCGGCGATCGGCTTCAAACCCCCCAGATGCACCTCGATCAAACAGCGTTTATCCCTATCAGTGGAGCGGACGCCACTGTCCTCATCCGTGAAGAAGACTTCCACTCTGGTAATTTGCCCTCCAAACCGTGCCAGTGTGTCTCGGATCACGCCTTCCGTCTTTTGCCTCATCTCTGTCGTCCCTACTACATGATTGTCGGTATTGACGAGAATCTGCATGGCCATCCTCCTTGCCGATGCAATCACGCAAGCGACGTGCCTCGAAAACGACAGGGAAACGGTGAAAACTAAGACTTTCCAGAGAGACGATTCACGCGGATTGACCGGGCCAAGGACATATTGTCCTTGAGCGGAATCTTGGCAAGAGGAAATCAACTCCTTAGCCCTTGCCGCCGTCACAATCCTTATTCCATTGTGGGCTCGTAACAGGCAAGGTACGACGCGCCTTCAACCCATTTCCCATGCAGTGCCTGTCCGGACAACAGAAGGCATCCTTGCCAGCCTATTCGGCCGGAATAGAATCAGACAACAAAACGTTGACGAAGCTCTTGAGGTTTGAAGACCCCTCGTTCAGTAATGATGCCGGTAATGAGTTCGGCTGGGGTCACGTCAAAGGCGGGATTGTAGACGGCCACATCTTTCGGTGCGACCGGGTGGCTGCCGTGGATGCTGGTCACTTCGAGAGGATTTCGCTGTTCAATGGGAATATCGGCACCCGATTTCGTTTGGAGATCGATGGTCGAATAGGGAGCTGCCACATAGAAGGGAATGTTGTGGGCTTTCGCCAAGACCGCCACGGAATAGGTGCCGATCTTATTGGCCACATCGCCGTTTGCTGCAATTCGATCGGCGCCGACGACACAGAGATGAATCTTCCCCTGCCGCATGAGTGCGCCGGCCATGCTGTCAGTGATCAACGTGACGGGAATGTGATCTTGCATGAGCTCCCAGGCCGTGAGTCTAGAACCTTGAAGCACGGGACGAGTTTCATCTGCGATCACATTGATTTTCTTACCTTGTTCCCAAGCAGATCTGATCACTCCCAGAGCAGTTCCATATCCTGCCGTCGCAAGAGAGCCGGCATTGCAATGCGTTAAGACGGTCTGCCCATCCTTGATCAGCTCCGCTCCATGGCGTCCCATGGTTTTACAGAGCGCAATATCTTCTTCAAGTATCGATTGAGATTCCTCAATAAGCGATTTCTTGAGCAAGGAGATCGGACAATCGCGTAGTGTTTCCAGCTTCCGCTTCATCCGCTCAATGGCCCAAAAGAGATTGACGGCTGTTGGCCGAGTCGAGGCCAGCTCGTCACAAATCTTGAGGACCGCTTGCGTGAAAAGTGTACGGTCTGCGATGTCGATCGCTTGAGCCCCCAAGGCCACACCCATTGCCGCCGTCACACCGATCGCCGGCGCGCCACGGACCTTCAAGGTGCGGATCGCATCAGCCACTGCCTGATAGTCACGACAGTCGAGAAATTCAATCGTTTGCGGGAGCCGGCTCTGATCGAGTAAGCGAACGGCGCCGTCTTTCCATTCAACGGTCGGGACCATGTGGGATCTTCTAGCGGGAATGGCGCCCGAGTGCAAGTCCTATCTCTGTCGACCGCTGATTTCCAACACAGTGACCATTGCGGCAATCAACCCGGCCTGAATAAGAAGCAGCACCGCCTCCATCGGACCGGCATGGCGGAGCGCCAATGCTGCCAGGCCGAGACAGATCGTAAAGAGAAAAATCATAGCCACGCTGGCCTGCCGTGAACCGAGGGCTCGCTCCAGGCGATGGTGAAGATGATCCTTCCCGACGTAATCAAGCCATTCTTTTACAGACTTCACCTTTCCTGTGAGGATTCGCTCTATGGTGATATGGATCATGTCATAGATGAGCACGCCAAATATCAGCAGAGGGTTGCTAAACGACACGATGGGGCTCGAGTCAGCCCAGTTTCCCTTCACGGCCAGACAGGCCAGCGTGAATCCAATAAAAGTCGATCCGCCGTCACCCAGGAAAATGACTGCCGGTTTCGTGCCTCGAAAGTTGTACGGGAGAAATCCCAGACCTGCCCCCATCATGGCAATGGCAAGCCAGGCAAGCCCCGCTTGATTCGTCTCTAACGCAACCACCCCCATGAATCCGGCCATGAGAACGGCAAGACCGGTCGCCAGTCCATCCATACCATCAAAAAAATTGAAGGCGTTCGTAATTCCCACGATCCAGAAGAATGTCAACAGAATGTCGGCTGCATCACCCAATGGTCCGGCAGGAAAGAGAGTCAAGATCTTTCCCGAAGCGACAACGATGCCGGCCGCTAACAATTGTGCAGCCAGTTTGACGGAGGCCGGCAACTCCCGAATATCGTCCAGCACCCCTATGATCAACAACAGAGAACCGGCCGCGAGAATGGCTACCATCCAATCGGGTACAATCGAATTCAGAAGGAGTGACCCGACGAAGCCGCCATACAGGGCGAGCCCGCCGAGCCGTGGCGTGGGAAGCACGTGGATCTTACGGTCAGCCGGGAGATCCACCAAGTTCCATCGATGGCCGATCCACACCATCAGCGGGGTCAAGGCTCCGGTGCCGAGAAACGCAAAGAGAAAGATATACAACCATCGCAGACCTTCAAGTTGAAAGATCTCCCGCACGGAAGGAATGGTCAGAGCGATGGCTCCGAGCGCCGCACCGGACACGACCGGTGTGATCCACCGCCATGTCGAAGCGGAGAAGGGAGGAGACATGTCGGTTTCCAGCGTCTTCATGACCACTCCGAGCGCAGCGCTCCATGCATATGAGCCACGTCTTCGTCCGTGAGCGACGGGAACAGTGGAATCGAGAGCGCCGTACGTTCCGCTTCTTCCGAGGCCGGGAAGCCGTCCAACCCCAGATAGCGATGGAGTGATCGGAAGACCGGCTTCCGGCATTGAACGCCACGGTTTTCGAATCGTGCGATCACGCGGTTTATCCCGTCCACCTCATCTCGAAGGTCCTGCAAACGCACGACGAACCGGTAGTACACGTGCGTACGCCCGTCCGGCACGATGGGGTGCACGAGCCTGGCGCCGTTCAACGTGGCCCGGTATTCGTCCGCAAGCCAGCTGCGTCGTTCAAGGAAGAATCCCAGGCGGTTCAGTTGTGCCAAGCCGAGCGCCGCCTGGAGATCGGTCATTTTGAAATTGGCCGCTGCCTGACGCAGAGAAGGCGCTTCGTCATATTCCCTGAGCATGCGTGCCCGCTCCAACAGACTTTCGTCCCGCGACAGCACCATCCCTCCTTCACCGGTACAGAGCAACTTGGTGGCATAAAACGAGCAGACCGTCAACAGGCCGACGGAGCCCACGGACCGTCCCTGTTCCATCGCACCCAATGTCTGCGCACAGTCTTCAATGATCGGCACGCCCAACCGTTCAAGAACCGTCAGGTCAGCGGGAAGACCGAACAGATGCGGAACGATCACCACTTTGGTTCTTGATGTGAGAGCCTGCCGCACTGCGGTCGGATCGATCGCGAACGTGTCCAGGTCGATATCGACCACTCGAGGCATTGCTCCGACACGCTGAATCGCCAACAGAGGGGCGGCACAGACATAGCTGGGAAGGATTACCTCATCGCCGGGTCCGATTCCCAGTACGTGAAGCGCGACCTCGAGCGCCGCCGTCCCGGAACTGACGGCGACTCCCCCAGCCAAACCCACATAGGCGGCCATCCCCCGTTCAAACTGCTCGACCATCCCTCCCTGAGCCAACTGACGGGATCGCAGCACCTCGACGGCGGCGCGAATCTCATCCGCTTCAATGGAGGGGCGCGAGTGGGGAATCATCGTCGGTAACGAATCATACTCCGATGTTAATGAACAACCGCAGCGGGAGAAACCCTTCCGCGGTTTTCACACGACCTTGAATGCCACGAAAATGCGCCGACGACCTCACCAGATCCGCGATGCTGATTCCTTCGATATTGGTTTTCTGCACCTGGGACGCATGCGCTTCCAATGCCTGAATTTTCCGATCCAATGCCTGCTGGATGTCCACAAATACCGTCGGTGCGAAGTTCTGGGTGGTCGGTCCCTCATAAAATAGAACGTTCTTCGTGTATCGGGTGGCGGTGATCGTGCTCATCGCCAAATGCCGGTGGTCTTGATGGGTGTCATCATGGTAGTGAACGAAGATAAAGTGCGGATCGATCTTCCGCACGATCTCCTCGACGGTCTGGATGAGATCTCGCCCAAGAGGCACTTCCGTGTCCCGGTAGCCTCCCCAGAACACTTCTTCGGCCTGAAGGAGTTTGGCCGACCGCTCTTGTTCTTTTCGACGAACCGACACATTTCCGCCGGCCCCACCTTGTGTCATGACCATCAGGAAAATGCGATGGCCATTCTCGGCGTACTTAATCAAAGTTCCGCCGCACCCCACTTCGATGTCGTCGGGATGGGCTCCCAGTGCCAGAATGCGCATCGGTTCTTTAACGCCGGCATGCCTCATACCTAACCCCCTACACCTACACACTCATCATGGAATGGTCCATCGCTCTCGCGCGACGCAGCGCCGCAAGCGCGTCGGGCCCTTGCATCAACAAGAGATCCAGTGCGGATAGATTCGGTTCGAACGGCTCGTACACCTGACGATAGATCGGATGCTTGAATACTTGCAGTTCAAGTCGGACACCGGAAGATTCGAATCGCGGTTTATCCATATAATGCTCGGCACCTGTTCCGGCAAGATACCGGGTCGCACCGACCGCGCGGCACAAGTCGATCAACCGATCCGTCGGCTCGACTCGCGCCACATAGTCGGCGGCGCTATGGACCGGGGTCGTAATTCCATAGGCCTCAAGCAACCATCGCACGGTCGCCTTGTTGAGATCGCTCAACTTGTTCCAGGATGCCGAATAGAGTTCGCGTAACTGCGTCATATATCGGTCGCGGTACGGCGCCCGAGCATAATGCAGGTCCAATGCGCGGAGATGCTGTGCTTTCCAGGATACGGTCGGATTGATCAAGACCTCATCGATCCGTTGCCCGAAGTGCTGGAGCACCGGAACCGTCAGCCACTGCCACCCCGTCGCCGTTCGAATACGATTTCGATTTTGCCATTCGTTCTTCTTAAACTGGACGGTTTCCAGCAGAATGAAGAGATCCGCTTGATCGATCTTGTCAAGATAACCGAGCCACGGCAGAAATTGCGGTTGGTGAATGGTCACGCGCATGCTTCTCCTACCCTCAGCCTCTTGCCGTCCGACTTTCTGTGACAGTCAGAAAACGATTCGTCGAGCATTTGTGATCGAGCCATCCGTCCGTGAGACATGGATTGGATTAGTCAACAATTCCCCGCCCTTGCCGACGACTTCCACCCGATAGTTCAGCCGCTTTTCCGGCGGAGCGTCATGATCCGTAAGATCCACCGACAAAGGAGTGTGGCCTTCGATCTGTCTGATCACCCGGCCGGATCGAATGAGGCGCAGCTTCGTCGCATACGACTTTCCATCGATAGCGGAAACTCCAACACGGACGTTAATGGGGTCCCTCGTACTTCCGTACAGCGTGTCGCCGATCCTCGCGGATTGTCCATTGTTCGACAGGCAAAATTCGTCAAGCCGCAGCAAAATATTCTGATCACCTCTCGCGACCGCGTAGGCTCGTCCTGCCTTCAATGCCGCTAAGATGGCGGCTGTGGTTCGCTCGGACGTCTGGATGATTGTGTACACTCGATCCAGGTCCTTTCCAGGATCCGTCAGTCCATGAAAGGCCACTTCTCCGATCAATGTTGGAACCTGTTCCTGCCCCTGTACCGTCGACATCAGCATTTGGTCCCAGACACCCCCAGGCTCGATGACTCGTCTGGCGTCTTGGTACACCCCCCCAAATCCGGTGTAGCCCCTTGTCAAAGCTACGGCCTCAGGATGAGGCTCCGTCTTCACCGTGACCGTTCCCAGCAGGCCAAAGGAGTGCCGGCTGAAATCTCGCGCCTCCATCATCGACCAAAACACCAACGCGCCCCGCGCAATGGCTTGATCAATCAGCGCCTGATACGGTCGGTACCCGGTCGTGCTGTCATAAGAACTGTACCTGGGAACTTTCAACGGCCAGGCATTGGCCGTCAGAACGACACATGCCACCAACAGAGAGCCGGCAATGCCAAGCCGCAGGCGAGAGGTAGGCCATCTCCTGTCAGAGGATCTTGTGCCCTTGAACTTCCATAGCCAGACGGCAGGGCCCAACAAGAGGAGAGGGAGTCCATTCACCACACTCCGCCGGCCCCACACGAACGAACCCCAATTTCCTCGGGAAGGCAGATATTCATAGTCCTCGGCTTTTTCCAGCCCGATCACAAGGAGATTTCGCTGTGCGTTGTGCATGGTCAGGTTGCCGTGCAGCAGTGAGCCGGTCCAGTAGTAGTGGGGAGCGACCTCGACTCCTGGAATAATGATTAGATTCGAATGGCGCTGCTGCACCACGCGAATTTCATCCAGAAATCGTTGGATGCCGTATTCCATAACTGAAGGAAATGTGACATGGAACTTCAGAAATCCATCCAGGGGCTCGATGCCATAGTCATAGCGTAATGCGAGGTTTTCAGAAAGGATCAAGACATCCAGCTGTTGTTCCTCGGCTCGCCTAGCCAACGATTCCAGGCTAAGGGATCCCGTACTCATCGTGCTATGTACATGGATGGCACTGCGAAGGGCGTACTGTTGCGTAACCGTCGCGGCTGCTACCGCTGCGGCGACTTCCGCACAACCCATCACGGCGGCAAGCAGCATGGGTGCAAGTATTCGGCGCACTCTACGCATGGCCAGTGGCTGCCTCTCTATAGATCGCTTCAATGGCCGAGACCATGGAGGGAACGCCGTAGTCTGCTCCAATACTCTCCCTCGCGTCCCGTCCCAACGCCCATGCCCAGGCGGGATCGGACAATATCCGTCGCAAGGCGGCGGCTAGCGCCTGACTATCCCCGGCCGGAACAAGAAGGCCGCTTTTTTCATCCTCAATCAGAGCCGGTATTCCCCCCACACGACTGGCGATCACTGGAAGTCCTGCAGCCATGGCTTCGATCAACGCCCGCCCCATCCCCTCATTGAGCGAGGGCAACACGAAGCAATCCATCCCGGCCAATGCGAGAGCGACATCTTCCCGATGGCCGACCAAGTGCACGGCCTGACCGATTCCGGCACCCTGTGCCTGATTCAACAGGGCATCATGCCGATCCCCGCTCCCGAGTATGACCAGATGCAGACGAGGGTATTCCCGTTTCAACCGAGCGACGGCATCGACGAGGAACCGATGCCCCTTAATATCCGTTAACCAGCCGACGGAACCAATAATAGTGGCCTCAGCTGGACAATCGAACCATTCCGGTATCATCTTCCCCGCCGTCCGAGCCTGCTTGAAACGGTCGACATCGATGCCGCTTGGTATGACAGCGAATCGATCATTCACCCCGATTCCTCGCTCAAGGTGTTCCAGCTTTTCGGCAGCCGTCAGGGCGATCCACTCATCGGTGATCCATGCCAGACATCGTTCAATCTGCAGAAAGATCCACGAGGCGAACGAGCCGAAGTGACCATAGAACACGTGCCCGTGTGGCGTGTGAACGATCACGGGAATCCTCGTGATCCATGCAGCCAACCTTCCCAACACCCCTGCTTTGGATGTGTGCGTGTGCACGACGTGCGGTCGTTCCTGCCGTAACAGGGCAACAAGTCGGCACAGCGCCTCCAGATCGGCCTTGAGGCTGATATGGCGAACCAGCGATGGGAGCAGGTGATAACGAATCATCTCTTTTTCCAAGAGCCGAAGATTGTCCAATGTCGCTGTCATTCCTCCCTGCGCGTCCCACCGCCCGGCTTGTCCCGTTATCACAACCGGCTCAAACCGAGTGCGATCATGTCCCAGCACGGTGAGCATGGTATTCCGAGCCGAGCCACCCTGATCCAACCGAGTGATGATATGGACAACTTTTTGGACCGCCATCTGTTCAGTTCTATGCCGCCAGTCGATGGTGCAGAGGACCATCCAACAAGCTCACCAACCCGTTGCAATGTTGTGTCCAATTATACCGGCGTTCAATCAAGGCACGACCCTTTTGGGTCAACCGCCTCGCTTCATCGGGTTCCTGTAAGCGTCTCAAGACCCGTTCAAGCGCCCGTGCGATCGACCGACCATCGACGCCTTCAGAGACAAGGATGGGATCAACTTGGTTCAAGACTTCCGGAATCGCCCCCACCGGTGTACCGAGTACCGGCGTTCCACAGGCCATCGCCTCGACCATCACGAGCCCGAACCCCTCCAATTGGAGACTTGGGATCAGGACGAGATCCGCGGCCTGATAGTATCGACTGAGCAGGGATTCGGGAATGAACCCGACCAGGCGTACGGAGTCATGCAGTCTTTTCCGTCGTATGACTGCTTGAAGTTGTCCATGCAAAGGGCCTTCCCCACCGATCACCAGCATCAGTTTGTGCTGTGAGCCCTTCATCATCTCGATCGCACCCAGCAGATTTTCGAGCCCCATCCTTGGCACAAGATTTCGAACCGTAAAGAGGATCGTGCGGTCGGCTGGGAAGTTCAGCACCGCCTTGGCAGCCTGTCGGTCTTCTGAGGGCGCAAACGCTTGCGGATCAACCGCCCCTGGAATGAGGGCCAAACGATCGACGGCAATGTCGTGCGTGCCGATGACTCGCTGACGCATGAATTGGCTGAGCACGACCACCTTGTGGCAGCGGGACATGACCGCGTGCTCGACAGACCGCCTTGCCCTAAGATTGGCCTGTCGGCGTAAGCTCGCCAGAGTCGAACGAGCCGGCTCTTGCCTGGCCGCGTACTCCTCGTGGGCAAGAGAATGACAGACATAGATCCATCTTGATGCGGCGTGACGACGAGCCAGAATCGGACCGAGTCCTGCCAATGCCTGGTGAATGATGACGGCATCCAGTGGTTCGGTCGTGCGTAGCTGATCGAACCGTTCGACGGATCGACGCACTGAAGACCAGAGAAACGCCGCTTCGTGCTGGCGGTTGACGGGGTAGCGCCATTCTCGAATGCCGTTCATCTCGATCACCTCCGCTGATGCACCCTCAGGAGCCCGCGTCAGCAGTTCCACATGATGTCCGAGTGTCGCCAATCCCTGCCCCTGATTGCGAAGGACCCGTTCGGCTCCACCGATGACTCGCTCCGTCGAAACTTCCGCCACCAACAAAATATTCATACGATCGCCGTCACGGCCGTTCGTTCAACGGAGTCTACACGCACCCCCTGATGCCAGAGCTCCAGCACCATCAGCGCATACAATTGATCGGAACAGTTTCGATGGCCGCCCTCATGCTTCTCGAACAACCACCGCACGTACGCCGGTTTGACATACCCCCGATCCTTCACCAGCTTGTCCGACAACAGGTCATGGGCCATTTCACGAAGGTCCTCCCGTAGCCATCGAGCCATCGGCACCATGAACCCTCGCTTGGGGGCATGAAGAATTCGATCCGGCAGCAGGCCGCCCATCATGCGGCGCATAAACCCTTTCACTTGCCAACCGGTCAATCGTACCGAAGAGGGAATTCGCAGCGCTGCGGCCAATAAGTGATGATCACAAAACGGAACACGCAACTCGAGTGAATGCACCATACTCATGCGATCAGCCATGCGCAGGAGATCGTCAGGAAGGTAACTCTGCAAGTCGACGCCCATGGCACAGTCCGCCGGATCGGATGATGGCCACCGGTCGAACGGAACCTCCGCGGACCCAGGCGGCCGGTCATGAGGAACGATCGTTTCCAAACGGTCTCCCCAGAGAGGGCCGTCCCATTCGGTGGGAATGGACGTGGTCCACCGGCGATATTGCTCCGCAAGCGGCAGATGTCCATTGCTGAGAAAGCGTTTTAGGCGGGCGGCATGGTCACGGGCATTCCCCTGTTCACCGATCCGGCTGCTCCATCGAGCCATGCGTTCGCGGAGTACACGAGGGACTCGTTGATAGTGCGCAGCGGCTCGGAGGCCGACATAGCGCGGGTACCCACCGAACAGTTCATCCCCTCCGATACCTGAAAGCGCCACCGTGACAGTCTGTCGCGCGACCTCCGAAACGAGATAGGTAGGAATGGCTGACGAGTCCGCAAACGGTTCCCCCATCCCTTCCACTACTTTCCTGATGAGCGAGGCTGCATTCGGTCTCAGAATCGTCTCCGAATGTGCGGTTTGGAAATGATCGGCCACGAATCGCGCAGAGTCCAACTCATTGAAGGATTGGTCGGACGGATGCTCGTACCCGATCGAAAACGTTTTGATCTGACCGCCCTGTTGCCTCGCCATCATGGCTAACAACGACGCGGAGTCGATCCCGCCCGATAGAAACAACCCCAATGGGACGTCGCTGACCAAGTGCGCTTTCACTGTCTCTTCCAACGTATGCAATATCTCGCTGCTCGCCTCCTTGCTTATGCAGCGTGTGTTCGGTTCGAACGCTTCTTCGGGACGGTAGTACCGGATCAATTCCACGCGTCCGTCCGATATACTCATCGCTTCTCCGGGACGCAATTGATGAACACCTGCAACCATCGTGTCCGGTCCCGGTACATACAAATGCATGAGGTACTCGGCAACCCCCTCCGATCTGAGCCGCCAATCCGGCACGGCTTCGAGCAGAGAGGGGATCTCCGATGAAAATGCGACGGACATGTCCCGACCGGCATTGCCATGCCGTATCGTGTAGTACAGCGGTTTGATCCCAAGGCGATCACGGACCAGCCACGCGACACGGCGTTCCTCATCCCACAGCGCCACCGCGAACATCCCTCGCAAGCGACGAAACGCCTGGAATCCTTCATCCTCATACAGGTGCACCAGCACTTCGGTATCACCGAGCGTCTTGAGTCGGTGTCCTCTATGCAGAAGCTCTTGCCGCAATTCCCGATAATTGTAGATCTCCCCGTTCATGACAGCCCACACGCTACCGGTCTCGTTTTTCACCGGTTGTTGTCCCCCTTCGGGATCAATCACCCGAAGTCTTCTCGCACCAAGCGCGATACCCGGTCGGCGATAGATTCCCTCCTCGTCCGGTCCCCGGTGGATCAGACGCCGCAACATCGGCTGAAGAGCAGAGCCGTCGTCTTCTCCGATAATCCCGCAAATGCCGCACATTGTTTACTTCCCCTTGTCAAATACGATACGGCCTCGGCGTTCCAGTTCCTGCCGTTCACGTTCATGCTGCGGAGAGACCGATGAAGGTGGAACGTCCACCGGTTCATATCGAGTGTGCTTGGCGCTTCCGACCGACTCGAGCAACGTCCGCACACCGAGCGCCGCCGCCGCCCCCAACAGGCAAAGAAACAGAATGACCCCCCATCCGCGCAATGTATGTCTCCAAGACCGCTGGCGCCTAAAGGGTGAATTCATCTTCCCTTCCTTGGACGCTGCGCCACGATTTCAAACGATGGGGCACAGACGACGCGGCCATTCGTCATGTAATAGAGAGTCTGCGCAATCGGCCAGAACAAGGATCGACTCACGGTCCATTTCAATCGGCCCAACCATGGATGCACGGGTGAAAGCGGTCCTCGGCTCGGCCTGGAATTGCGTAAACTGATGATCATGAGGCCGATACTTTCCATGAGTGTCGCCAAGGCCTTGGCCGTGTACAGATACCAGTGAAATGCCTGATCGTATTGTGAGCCCATCCAGCGGGCGGGGGTCCGCATGGGCAGATGAAATAGCCCGTTTGTGGCGCGCACCACCACAAGTCCTCCGGGGGCCAAAACAGCAGCGGCTTGGCGCAGCATGACCACCGGATCCGCCACGGTTTCGAGGACGTTGACCAACGTCACCACATCAAAGCGGTGCGCCCATTCACCCCTTTCGAGCGCGTGCGGTGACACGATCGCTACTCCCTTTTGAGCCGCACGCATCGCAGCCTGCGCCGATAATTCGACCCCCGAACAGCTCCACCCTGCCTGTCGGCAGAGAAGGAGAAATTTCCCGTCTCCACATCCGATATCCAGCAGGGATCCCGGTGACGACCGATACAGGGTCACGTGTTCCAACACGCTCCGATAGACCGGTTCTCGATCATCCGACGCCTCGACCGCGCCATAGTCGCCGTCGTAGGTATCACGAAAATACGCCTCCACTGATTCCCGCGTCGGGCGGGGATGCAGAAACACCAGGTCACAGGCCGGACAGCGAACGTATCGTCTGGTTGGAGTCGTAAATGCCTCGATCACCGGTTCAGTGGTTCCGCAGGGACAGCCTATCCCGGTTTCTCGGTCGGCGAGGTCCGTCGTCATGCCGCTTCCTTTTGAACGTGCCCCTGAACGATGCTGGATGAGCGACATAGCGCCGGCATGGCTTCTTCGATCACTCTGATCGTATCGTGAACCATCTTTCCCACGGTAAAACATGCCGTGACTTCTCGTCGCCCAGCCTCTCCCAAACAAGCAGCCCAGCCGGGATCTCGAAGTACCTTCCGAATAGCCGTCTCCAAAGCATGGGGGTCCCGCGGCGGCACGAGCAAACCGGTAGTGCCGTCACGAATGATTTCCGGAACACCGTTGACATGCGTCGCCACAACCGGACGAGACATGGCCAGCGCTTCCAACACCACGAACGGAAACCCTTCTGAAAGAGAGGGCAGGACCACCACATCAGCCGCCGCATACCAGTCGACCACATCGTTTCGAGGACCTACAAACCGGCAGGATTGCTCAACACCCTCCTCTCGGGCCAGGTCCCGAAGCGTTTCCCGACCGTCTCCCTCTCCGACAATGAAACAGACCAGTGATGGCCACTCGGCCAGCAGCCCTGGAAGGGCCTGGATGAGAAACCGATGCCCCTTTTGTGTCATGAGTCTCGCCACAGTCAGGAGGACAGGCCCCTCGCCCACACACCACTCCTTCCGGATCTTGTCTCGGTTTCCCGACCCGGAGAACCGAACCGGATCGACGCCATTCCGGACCGTCGTCGTCACTGCCGTAGCGGAGGGACAGTCGGCCAACACATCCCGCCTCAGAGCCTCCGATACACATATCACTCGATCCGCCCATGGGAGCGTCAGTCGAAACAGATTACGGTAGATCCAGTATTTCACGAAGCTCACGTCATAGTCTCTGATGGAATTGTGCACGGTCGACACGACACAGGGAACCCCTGCCAACCAAGCGGCAAGCCGCCCATACACGTTTGCACGGGCTCCATGGGTCTGAAGAATCGTGACGTGTTTCCGTTTCAATAGCCATGTCAACCGTATCAGTGCGAAGGGGTTGACGAGCGGCGCAAGGTGAACGACCTCGGTCGGGACCCCTTTCACCATCATTTTCTCGGCAAGCGGCCCCGGCTCCGGACAGATCAAGAGCGGAGTGAATCGGCTGCGGTCCAATTTTTCAAAGAGCAGTTCCAGATATCGTTCTCCGCCGCCGTAGCCGGCTGATCCGGCAAGTTCCGCCCAAATGACCGGTTTCATGGTTTTCTTCCCACGATCAACAGGCTGCCCCGCAAATGGGGCACAAGGTAGAACGGCCATTTCGCCCAGTCGATACCACGCTGTCCCACAGACTGTCGGCACCGCTGTGTATCTTCACCGAGAAAGAACCGTGTCTCGGCGATGTCGAATCCGGCATGGCTCAGCATCTCAACCAGTTCGTGCATCGCATATTCGCGGACATGGGGTCTCCACTCGTCATCCGGATTGTTGTATCCCGGCGGAGCCAGGCGGTCGTTCGGCGTCCGACCGATGAGAAGCTTGAACACGTTCCCGATCCGCGTCACATTCGGAGTCGTGATCACCACATGCCCGCCTGATGGCACTATGCGATAGGCCTCCGCGAGCAAATGAACCGGCGAGGTGAGGTGCTCGATGATTTCGAGGGCGAACACGAGCTGCACCGAATTGTCCGGCAGCGGCACTTTTTCGGCATACCCTTTTCCCTGAAACTGGCCTCCGGCCGGATCGAGATTGACGGTGAGAATGTCCGCGTCCACATCACGCTGCATAAAGTGAGCGAACTCGTCTGAGATCATCAAACCAGCGCCAAACAATCGGGCTTTGCGCGTGTAGTCCAGTCGACGCAAGATTCGCAACAGACTCCCAGGAAACGGTCCCAGATCGACGATCGTTTGTTGCTGGGACGCCAATCTGCGCAAGCCGCTTTTCAGCGCCACATGTAATCGGTCGCGGCATTTCATCGCATGGTGCATCGGAATCGTGAAGCGTGTGTCATCTTGTCCAAACGTTTCATAAGAAGACGGATGGTATGTTCTCAAAAGTTCGACAAACCGATGCCTGGTCAGTTCGTAGGCCATCACACGCTCGTAGTTTGTGGAACAGCCTGTCTATGCACAAGAAATGATTGAACGGCCCTCCATCGCGACACCAACGCCACCGAAAGCATCATGAAACACGGCAATACGGGTAGGGCATAGCGGCCGGCCTCCACGGTGAACGGAACATACCCGGCCGTGAGTCCAATGGGAAAAAGATAAAGAGGCAGAAGCTCCCGCCATCGCGCTCGATACACCCAGGCACCGCACGCCGCCGTCACGATCAAACCGGGCACGAGCAGTAGACGTTTGACCAGGCTGTAGAGCGCCACGATCCATCCTCGCTCCGCCGCGTCCTTTCGTAACCCCGACGCCACCCCCTGCGCTTCTCCGGTCAAGTACCACGAATTTCCGATCCAGAAATCCCACACTCTTGTGGCGATCAACCCGATATAGCCCATCGGATCGGCTGCGATTCGCTTCATGCCCTTTTCACGCAACTGTCGGTCTGTGTATACGTCGTACATCGCATGTGCATGGGAAAGCGGCGTGATGCCGGCACGTTCCCAGATGGCCTGTTCTTGTTTCTCCGGCATCGGCCAGCTCCCTCGTGAGACCGGATCGCTCCCCATCCACAATCCCGCCCCAAACCCAGCCGAGACAGGGACGATGCGATCAAATTCAACATAATTCCTGAGGGTCCATGGAACCACCAGCATGAGACACGTTGCGCCATATACCATGGCATAGCCGATCTTGTGTACGAGATGCCCTGAGCCAATCCAGATAAGCCCACCTAGTAATATCGCCAGAACCAGCACCACTGGTTTACATAAGATCGTGAGACCAGCTCCAAGACCCACCAATGCATAGCGACACCTGGATGGATTTTGAACACATATGAGGGTAGCCCAAAGCCAGCCACTCATGAGAAACGTGAGGAGCGCTTCGGTCCGAATCCTCGGATCATAGGTCCAATAGGCGGGATAGAGGAACACGACGCATGCAGTCCATGCTCCGATCTTTGATCCCCACAAGGCTGTCGCGGCTCGATAGATGCACCAAGCGGTGCCAAGATCGAAGAACACGTGCAGAAGGGGAACCCATTCGGGGCGATGACCCACCACGATATAAAAACACGCGAGTACCGCCGGATAGAGAGGGCCTACGTGCGCCGCCGGATTGATTCCATCGAGCGTGAACTGATGCAGGACCACCAGATTCCATGCCAAGGCATCGAATAATTGATCGACCGCAAAAGCATGGCCCTTGGCATGCTCCATGACCCAGGCTCGGGCGAATAGACCGACTACCATGGCTGAGAAAACGACCATCCAAGGCGTTCTCGTGTTTGAACAATCAGAAAGCTTCATTTGATACAGACCCCGATCAAATTGGTGTCGGCGGCGACCCCTTCACGATATTCGATATCGTCGGGAACGATTTCATGTAAGGCAGGCCCTCCCTGTAATCGGCTCAGCACGCTTCCAAGCCAGTGCCGAACTGGTCGTGGCACACAAGCACGGACTCCCGCAGGGTCCCAATTACGCAGGGCATCCATGGAACGTTCCACGCTCTGGAGACGATCCCCTTGACGTCGTCCGTACCAGCGAATCGTCGAGAAGTGCGGCCGCAGGAGCGCCTGAAATTCGTTCAGCGTATACTCACGAATATGGTATGGATCCGTGGGGATCACACCACGTCCCTTTCCATGCGGCGTAAATATGACGAGTATGCCGTTCGGTTTCAGGACCCGAGTCAACTCGGAAACGAATCGGTTCTCATCCTGAACATGCTCAATGGTGTCTTGTGACACGATGCCGTCAAAAGACGCATCGTGAAACGCGAGCGCACAAGCGTCCATCGCAAGAAACGCCACATTCGACCGAGGATAGTCCGACCGACTCTTGGCGACGACGTCCGGAGCACAATCGATCCCCACGATTCGACCGGCCGCACAGGCGCCCAAATAGTCGCTGCCATAGCCGGTGCCGCATGAAAGGTCTAGGATGCACCGCTGTCCCAGCGGAGCAAGCTGGCGAGCCGCCCACACATACCCTGAAAGATTCACAACATGTTGTGTGTCGGTCGGACAGGCGGTCCTTCGCTCCACCTATTCCCCCTTATCCACTGCCCGGCCCGATCCACGCAGGCTCAGACTTGATCGTCCGTTCGCCTTGCCATAGACGTCGGACGATCGACACATACATGTTGAGTGATCGGTCATTCGGAACCGTCGAGTGACGGCTGACCGCAGCGATCGATCGCACGACCGCGCCGACGGCGATCCAAACTTTCATGATCCACCGCTTGGACGGCGGAAAATGCTTTTCCACGTATCGGATTCGACTAAACTCCCACACAAAATTCAGTCTGGCACGATCGCGTTCTCCGCTCCGGCCGATCAAATGCACAATGTCCGCGTCGGCCAAGTGTCGCACGTGATAGCCACGACGATGAATCGCCCGGCACAGATCCACATCTTCAAAATACATGAAGTAGCCTTCGTCCAATCCGCCGCACGCCCTCATCAGATCGGTCCGGACCATCAAACAAGCTCCGTTGATCCAGTCCACATCCTGTGATGTCGCGCAATCGATGACCTGGCTGGCCGCCAATACCCCTTGCCAGGCAGGAGCACATTTTTGAAAGAAGGATGCATGGATGAGATGATCCCGTACCGAGGGGAACGGGAAACAGGATTGGTACAGTTGACCATCCCCCGTCCATTGTTTGCACCCCACGGCGCCGATCTTCGAATCTCCGTCGAGGCACGCCACCATCCGATCCAACGCCATCCGCCGTACCACTGTATCGCTGTTCAACATGAGAAGATGCCGTCCCCTACTCACCGCCACCGCCTGATTGACGGCCTTCGAGAACCCTCGGTTCTCGTGATTCACGATGAGGCGCACCATGGGATAGCTGGTTCGAATGGCATCCACCGTCGCGTCTTCGGAATCGTTATCAACGACGATGACCTCGAACCGGATCTCACCCACGGACTTGAATACCGATCTGAGGCAATCAAGCGTGAGCGCTCTGGTGTTGTAGCTCACGATCGCAACCGATAGATCCATGGAGCCGTCGGGCATTACACCCCTGCCTGTGATTGTCGATTCCACAATGTCAGGAGGCGTGGGCGCTCGATCCGCCAGAGGTACCAACCAAAGATTCCCGCCATTACCACGGCTACGATCTTCGGCGTCCAGAGAATGGGAACATGCTCCTGAGCGGCTCCAACCCACAGCAATCCACCGGCCAAGAGGCCGATGAGTCCCGTTCGCCCAAGCGACACAAATGTCTCATGGACCGAAGCACCAAGAAGTCGACTCGTGTCTATCAGCTGCATAGCCAGGCCTAAACCATAACTAGCCGTCAGTGCGACGGCTGCGCCGAACACTCCGAATGACACCGTCAGCGGAATGATCATCGTCGCGTACAGCGCACACTGGGCACACCAGCTTCTCATCTGAAGATCGGGACGTCCCAGACCATAGTGCAATGAAGCCATGACACTGGCATAACCGGCACAGACGGCATAAAGACAAAGCACTTGCAGCGAATCGCTGATGCCGGTCCATTGCGCACCGAACACAATCGGGACCATGATGGGCGCCAAGGTACCCATGGCGACGGCAAGTGGGATATAAACGATGCCGATAAGTCCCATCTGCAGATCGAACACACGGAGCAAACCGAACTGATCCCGTTGCAACGAAGCATAAGTCGGTACGCTGATCTGCTGCATAAGCGCCGTGGCGCGGGCGCCGATCAAGAGCGGAATGGCCAGCGCCACCTGATACAATCCCAACTCTTCCGGTCCCAAGAGACGACCGATCACCAGTTCCCCCCCGGTCATGACGACGAAGGCGCATATCGTGGTCAGGTTGAGATGTCTGCCGTATTGAACGAAATAGGAGAACGCCGATCGAGGGATGGACGAACTGAGACGAAGCGGCGCGATTCGAAACGATAAGAGGCTCCCCATTGCCAAGCCGGCCAGTTGTCCGATGACCAAGGCCCAAACTGATCGATAGAGGATGGCGATCGTCAGCGTAACCACGGCTTCAGTGATACGCCGGACGATGTCGAGCGCTACTCGTTGGCGCACATCCAGTTTCTTCATCATGAGCGCCACTGCCGGGCTTTGGAGGCCTTGGATGATCAGGGCCCATGCATGGACACGCAGTAGAGCCTCCAACGCCGGCATGCGCATAGCCTCTCCGATCACCCCTGCCAGGATCCAGATGATGGCCGCCATCACAAGCCCTCTGCCGATCGAAAGCGTCCAAGCCGCGGTGAGATCTTCTTCGCTGACGCTCTCCTTGGCAATAAGGGCTGAATCCAGCCCCAACTCGCTGATCGTGAGTATCGCCAGCAAGACGGCGGCAGATGCGGCCATGACACCGAAATCGGCAGGAGTCAAAATTCTCACGAGTACCGCTAATTGAACAGCTGCAATGACTTTATCGAGCAGGAATCCTCCCCCTGCCCACCAGCCGGCATGGAGAATCCGATGGCGCAAGCGCACCGCGGTCAATTGAGAATCCTGGATGCCCTTCGCCGACAAGTCCGCCATTGTCTTTAAAACCGTGATGGATTTACGCCGCCGCGTTCATGGCGCGATCGCGTGATAACACACCTGTTCAAGCTGAGCGGCCCGGGCCGACCACGTGTGGCGCCGAATCACCGCCGTTCGCCCCCGTTCCCCCATGCCGGTACGGAGAGGACGATCGTCCAAGAGACACAGCAGGTGACGGGCAAGATCGTCGGGATTATCGGGCTTGACCGATACACCACAGTGCAACTCCTCGACCGTCTCCCCATACCCTGGTCCAGCCGTCGCGACGACCGGACGCCCGCAAGCCAAGTATTCCCACAACTTCATCGAATCGCCCGGATAGGAACGAGTCTGGCGGTGCAGCACGACGCAGACATCGAAAGCGGCAATCCACGTTGGAACCATATCGAAGTCGGCACGCCCCGGAAAATGAACGTGCGCCGAAAGTCGTAACTCCCGAACGAACTCTTCCAGACGTTTCCTGGTCGGTCCATCGCCGACAAGGAGACATTGAACCGAGGCAAATGACTTTGCGACGATGGCCATGGCCTCGATCAATGTTTCCAAGCCATGCCATGGGAAAAACCCTCCGACAAATCCAATATAGGGTCCCGGTGAAGAGAGGCCGAGTTCTGCCCTGCTTTTCTCGTGCGATTGAGGGAAAAAAATGTGCGGATCAGCTCCATTCCTGATCACGACACATGGCTTGGTGCGGATAGGTTCAAGTTTGCCGAGACCGGTCAACACTTCCGGGCACACGCTCACCAAGGCCTTCGCCTTTCGGGACGCAAGCCGAAGCCCATACGACAGGAGACCGCGAAATGGTGGGTGACGCCACACCCCTCGCACTTCCTCGAGAGGAAGTCCATTGACGAAATACACGACAGGACAAGTGCCGCGCCTCAGCGCCCAGAGCGGAGCCATCTGACCCGGCGAATCGAACCACAGCAGCAGATCAGGACGCCTTGTGCGCAGAAGCTGTTCAAGTATCCGCATTGAACCATAGAGAAAAGAAACCGGACGCAGCCCTCCCCACCGCACAACTGGAACGAACGCAGTCTGGACCTTCGTCAGAATAGGAACGGAGGGCCGTGGTCGTTGAGGCTCCGGAGCCACGACGGTGATTTCGTGCCCCTTCAATGCGAGAGCCTTGACAAGTTCCACCACTTGCCGGGAACCACCGGCCGCCACCCCGATGTCTTCATCACAATACGTGAGAATGTGCATGCCGCATGACTCCAAGGTCTTCGCTCACCCATTGTCGAAGCCGCTTGGCGATGGCCATCCATGAGAACCGCTCTTCAATAAATTGGCGCCCCTGTCTACCCAACGATCCACACAGGGTCGGATCATTCAAGAGGACCAGGATCGCATCGGCCAGCAGACGAGCATCGTCCGGTCGGACAAGCCGCACCCCACTATCTGCGGTAAAGATCGAGACGACACTCGGGATCGCGCTGGCCACTACCGGACGATGACAGGCCAAATAGTCAAAGAGTTTCACCGGCGACGTTTCGCCTCGATCCCCGCGGAATGGTGCGACACAGACGGTCATCGCACCGATCCACGTCGGCACCTCCCCGTACGGGATTCGACCGGCCCAGGTAATACTGCCCTCCAACCCCATTTTCTTGGCCTGTTGCTTCAGCTCTTCCGTCGCCTCACCGTCCCCCACAAGCAAAAGCTCAGCGGCGGGATAGGCTTGCTTGACCATCGTCATCGAATCGAGCAAGCACCGCAAACCTTGGTATCGATAGACGCTTCCAATGAACCCAATGTAGGGACGCTCCGGCGAGAGACCCAGTTCCAGGCGGCACGCTGTCGCATCTCGTGAGACAAACCGTTGGACATCGGTACCACTCGGAAGCACGAGGATCCGGTCGTGAGGGACCCCGTAGCGTTCCTGAAGCAATACTCGTAGCCCTTCCGTCAGCACAACAATGCGATCGCACCGTTTCAACGTGAGCTGAGCGAACAGATGCTTGAGCCCTCGTACAAACGTCTTTCGACCGTCAGGCCATGGAGGAACCGGTTCGCCGTTGACCTCGCACACGCATGGCACGCTGAGTGATTTTGCCAAGAGCCATGCATGCGGGCTGTCCATCCATCGGTAATACACGATATCCGGCTTGGTCACGAACGCTCGTATCAGCCCACGCACGAACGACAACACCGCATAGGACAGCGGACGCATCAGCGGCAGATGGAGCAGATGAATTGGAATGATGGCGCAAGCCCGTTGTATCAATGCCGATCGATAGCGAGGCGGAAAAACCGTCACGCGGTCCCCTGCTTTTGTCAGAGCATCGGCCAACGTCCAGATTCGTACGAGTCCCACCGGATCCTGCGGGGCATCGGGTTCATACCAATAACAAAAGAAAAACCAGGTCACACGGCCTCCTGAGGCGTGATCGGTGACTCCGCCTGCACCGACAAGGTCGGCAATACCATGACCAATCCGGCACAAAGCCAAAACGGCTCCATGATTCGGATGATGATGAACGTATTGGCTCCGATCCCATGGGCCAGCATGGCGATCAGGCCCAGGAGAAACCCATGGGCCAATCCCTTGGCGAAGGAATCGGTTTGAGACATGAACGACTCGCGCGCACAGCGCCAAAGACGGTAGATGATGAAACCAAAGGCCACTAACCCAGCCAGACCGGTCTCTCCGATGATTTTGACGTATTGGGCATCGGCCCACGCATAGCCGGTGATTCCTCGCCCGAGAATCGGATCATGAACCCAGTCCTTGAGCACGTAGGCCCAGGATTTCAATCGTTCCGTGGTCGAAAGGTCCAATCCCACGTTCCCCACCTTGATCTCTCCGCCATATTGACGCCCGAAGAACGTTTCATTGACACGTTGTTTCACGTTCGCCGGAGCCAGTAAAGGAATGAGCATGATGGTAATGAGCAGGACCGTGAGGACGCGCGGGCGTCTCCACTGAGTCAATCCCACCGCTGCCAGCAAAACACCACCGGCCAGGTACGACGAGCGCGACAAGGTGGCCATTAAAGCCAACACGGCAAAACCACTGAGCACTAACAATGCCACCCGAATCGGGCCAAACTGCACATGCAGCAGAAGTCCGGTCATGATGGCGAGGAGAAACACCAAATAACCGCCCAACGTATTCGGTTCTCCGATGTCGCCCTCAAAAGGCGCTGAGGCACGCTGGCCGCTCGGTATCTGTGAAATGGCGTACAAGCTGACGATCAGACCGACGGCAAGAAGGGCGACCACCAGCCCGACCACTTGTCGTTGAGATCGCACATGATTGACGACCATAAAAAACACGAAGAAATACTCGAAGTACTTCAGCACAAATAAAAACCCGGTCATCGGCCTGACATGCCCGTTGAGGACGCCCACTAACGTTGAGACGACGCAGATCACCATGTAGGCGGCGATGGGACGGTTGAGCGGTGTGTCGCGAAACAACGCCAGTTCACGATAGATGATGTTCTTCACCACCCAACTGACTCCGATAATGGCTAACAGAACATCGTCCATGCGAAACGACAGCTCTCGCCCGCCGACACCACGGCCTTCGATCCGTCCGATGGCAACCTCTGGAGACAACAGCATGGAGGCAATCAGCAGATACAGAGCAGCGGATACGGAGGTGAAGGCCGTCAGCACGATCAGAAAGCCCGCGACCGCTTGCATGCCTACGGTGGGAGTCGTAAATGTGAGGCCTAATGCGATGGCGGCGGCGAGTACGGTGACGACCAGGCTGTCTTGGGGACTGATGGCGGCTTGCTGCATGACACGGAGGCTCCTCCGTCGGGTTACCGGTACTCGTACCGATAGAGTCCGTAATCCGGTGTCACTTCCGACTTCACGTTGGTCAAGACCACCCCGAGGACATTCGCTTGGGCATGGTCGAGCAGGAACTTTGCACGCTTAAGCGCGTTGCGCCCGATTCTGCCGACCTGGTACACCAAAATAGTCCCGTCCACACGTGAGCTGAAGGCTACCGCGTCGGTGACGGGAAGAATGGGCGGCGTATCGATCAACACGATGTCGTAGTCTTCCTGCATCTCTGAAATCAGCGTTTTGATCTTATTGATGTTCAAGAACTCGTTTGGGTTCTCTGACTCTGATCCGCTGGTCAGAACATGAAGGTTGTCCAACCCCGGTGTATTCATGATTCGATCGACTCCGACAGCCCCGAGCATGAGATCTGTGGCCGAGCGGACATACGATCGCCATGATGTGGTCCCAAGCAATGCGTCGACTAAGCCAGGCTCACGGTCCAGCCCGAGTCGTTGATGCACGATGGGCTTGCGGAGATCGGCGTCCACCAACAGCACCTTCATGCCTTCTTGTGCCATGGTGATCGCCAGGTTGATGACGCAGGTACTCTTGCCCTCGCCCAATGCCGCGCTGGTGAAAATAATGGATTTGACCTTGCGATCCAGGCTGGCGAATTGGATGTTTGTCCGAAGCGAGCGCAGGCTTTCCGACACAACGGACTTCGGATCCAGCAGGCAAATCAGTTTCGAGACACTGTCCACCACGGACGGCGGTGTATCGTGAGGCAGAGCCTCCAGGGCCATGTCTTTGAGCACCGTATGGTCAAACTGGGGAATGATTCCCAAGACAGGAACTTTAAGAAACTCTTCGACGCCTTCGATGGTGCCTATGGACGTGTCGAACGATTCTCTGCCGAAGGCGAGTACGATGCCAAGGAAGCATCCCATTAGGGATCCGACCATCAGGTTCAATGCCGTGTTCGAGGCATTGATGGGATCCGATGGCGTCATGGCGGGGGCGATCATCGTCACCTCTTCAATCCGCTCCGCCCCTTTAATCAACAGTTCCTGATGCTTGGCCTTCAGGGTCGCCAGGAGATCCGTATTGACCTTCACTTCGCGTTCCAAGCGACTCATGTGAATCGCGGCACGAGGATACCCGAGATACCGCTGTCGATAGTGATCGCGCTGTTCTCGCAGCGCATCCTCCCGATCAATAAGGGTGGTTACCTTCGATTTCAGCTCCTGAATCATCTCGGACTTCACGTTGTCGATCTTCTTTTGTTGCTCGGTCACTTGCGGATGATCGTTCGTGTAATTGATGAGCAGCGTGTCTCGCTCTTGAATCAGGTCCAACAGCCGTTGATTCAGTATCGTAAGGAGTGCATTCTGCTCTTCCGTGAAAATCCGCCCGGTCTGATTACCGATGACGGCATCCGACCGTTTCAAGACATCGATTTGGCGCTCACCTTCGGCCCGTTTACGCATGACCTCGTTATACTGCTCCTCAAGTTTCGTGAAGGTGTCCAACGCCGCTCGGGCTTCATCCGAAAGAAACACCTGCCCCTCTTTTTCCTTAAATGCTCGCAGCGCTTCTTCGGAATCATTGAGATGCTTCTCCAAATTATCCAGTTGTTCTTCGACGAACCGTCTTGATTCGGTGACAAGTCGATTACGCGTGGCGATATTTTCCACACGGTAGGCCGTCGCTGCGGAATTGGCCATCCGTTCCGCCTGTTCCGGCAGATCCGAAGCGGCCGAAATACGGATGATGTTGGTATCCCCTTCGCGTTGCGCCGTAATTTCCTGCCCGAGGTTGTAGACGATGTTCAAGTAAGCCGCGGAACGCTTTTCTTCATCAGATGCGTCGCGGGTCACTCGCCCAAGATCAACCGCCACACGTTCCATGACGGGGAAGCTTCGGATGAATTCGATTTGAGTTCCCAGATCGTTCAAGTTGGAATAGGACAAGGACTCCAAGAGTTGCTGCGCCATCGTCGTGCTGCGCTCAAATTTCACCCTCGCAGTGGCCTCGTAAATCGGACTCGGTTTGAGCAGTTCCGAAAAAAGGAATGTGAACAACACCACCATGACGGTGGCAAGCAAGATCAGGTACTTGCGTTTCTTGAGGATCAGCCAGTAGTCGATGACGTTCAGTTCGTACTGTGCCATGCGTCGCCTGCGTCTCCCGTCGCCACTCTACGGCTTAAACGTGGTCAATGCAGGAAGCAGATAGGCCGGATAAATCGGCATGATGGCCACTTGAAGTATGGGCATGATCTTCAACGCCGCCTCCCTTGCATCTCCCAATTGTTCGCGCGGGACAAAAATGACATCGTTTTCCTCAAGTGGAATGTTTCGTGACAGATCCCCGTACGTGAACACACGCGCCAGATCCGCCGTCAGAATTTGCGGCTTGGCAAGATCGCCCCCGCGAACCACACGAATCTCTTCCAACAGTGCCGTCTCTTGAAAGTTATCTGCGGCGGCTAATGCCTGCAGAACCGTCATATTCCGAGCCATGGGAATCATCCCCGGTTTTTTGACGTCTCCAAAGACGAAGACTCGCTTGAGCTTGAGCAGCTTCTTCTTGAGCGCAATCTGAACTCGAGGCTCCCTCATAAAGGGCCTGGCCGCCTCTTGTACGCGCCGTTCGGCCTCAGCCACGGTGACTCCTCCGACATCGACTTCCATGAATCCGACGGAGGCGGATCCGTTCTCGCGTACCAGGCTGCTGTACTTTTCTTCGCCCGCCCCTCTCCGAATGACGATTTCCAGCGTATCCCCCGTTTCAATCGGTGTATCCGCAGTCGGAACCGTCTCATCTGCATACACATCGCCTTTCGGCAAGGGAGGGAACGCATGGGGAACGGAATTCACTGCCGAGGGAGGCAACGTCGATTGTCCAGGATTTCGACAACCACCCAGCAGCAGGAGACCGACCCCCACGAGCAATACACCGACAACTCCCAGCTCTTTCCGAAGTCTCCGCATACCGCTTCTCCCTACGAGGCACTCGTGGTTTGCAGAACTTCCACAATGTGTCCTGACGAACGAAGGGACAAATCCATCTCATTCGATTCGCCGAACTTCGCCATCGTCACCACGGGCCGGAGGGGATGGCGCGGATTGACCCTTGTCACCGTTCCGTTCTCCCCGGTATTGAGGCGCACATGGGTTCCCACGGGATAGAGCGTGATCTGATCGCCCAACCCCTTCAACACACGTAGAGAAAACTTCGTCTTGGTATGGATAAGGAGTTCACGGACTGCCTGATGAGGCGTGAGACGGGTACGATACGGCCTTATCGTCACCATGGCGTCCAATGTGTCGGCCATTCCAATAATCTGCGCCGGCTCGACAATTTGCTTTTCTTTTAGACGACAGGGATATCCGCTTCCATCCCACCGTTCATGCTCTTGAGCACTGACCGTCGAAACCCATTCCCACACACCACCGTGATTGGCCAGAATCCGGCGGCCTCGTTCGGGATGGGTACGCAAGACATCCCGCTCGTCCTCAGACAGCGCCTCTTTCTTTTCGACGAGTGACACGGGAAGGGTCCACATACCGATGTCGTGCAGGAGACCGGCCACCACCAACTGCTCCAAATCATCCTGCGAGTACTGCAGCCCTACTCCCACTTTTGCTCCCAAGACAGCGACGTGCAATGCATTGTCCAACACATAGTCCTCGGTCCGGCCATCCAACGCCCATCTGACGAGTTCGTCGCCGTGATGGAGAAGCGGCACCAAGTGTCGGGCAAGATCAAGACATGCCCCGAGATGCGGACTCTTGTTTGAACATACCGCTTCTTTGATTTTCTTTAACTCCTGCCGCGCCGAAGCACACCATGCACGGGCGGCAGGCAGAGATGCGGCGCCCTGCGGGGAGGCCGGACCTTCACGCTGCGAATCAGGTACGCGCTCTCGGATCAGGTCAGAAAGTCGTGCCACCCCAGTGTGTGCTCCCATGGCTCCGGTGCATTATGGCCTTACTTACCCACAACTTTTTTCATGGCAGAATCCGATTGTGAGCCAAGCTTATTCAGCTCCCGCTCCAACGTGGCACGGATAAAGCCACTTGTCGTGTATCCCTGTTGTTTGAGGGCGTCGAGCTGCTCCTTCAACTCGACAGGAAGCTGAACAACGATGCGAACAAGCTTAGGCATGATCGCGACTCCATGTGAACAACATACCGGTCCGGCATGGAACTTCTGCACATGCTATGCCTTGCTAGCATCTCGATAACGATGCGAAAATGTTGATGCTTTTGCTATGTTTTTCCAGCATTCCTACAAGAAAGAGCCAAAAACTGTCATCCATTACCAGTCTTGTACAGAAAAGGAACAGCTCCAGAGGATGGGGCTAGGAGAGCGGGGGGGAACCATTCTTGTTAAGAGAGTTGGAGAAAAAGCCTATGCCAATTCAACCTCTCGCAACGCCACAAGCAATGAGGAACGTCAACCGGTTGAAGAATGAGATCTCGCATCCGGCTTACCGTGAACTCGGATGTTGAAAGCCGTCCTGTGACCCAGATCGCTCCATCCCGGTCCGTCCGAAACACTGTACTACGTAGGTCTTGATAGGCTTGCAGTACGGACTCCGCCGGATGTCCATAAGGATTGCCGGCACCGACTGAAACGACTGCATACCGCGGGCGGATGTGCTCAAGCCAATCCCGATCCAGCGAGCTGCGCGCTCCGTGATGAGGCACCTTGAGCATAGTTACCGGTTGGTACCCCTCTTCATTCAATTGCTTCAGTCCAGCTGTTTCAATGTCGGCCGCAAAAAGAATGGAATGGATTCCACATTGGAGTCGCGAGACGATGGACAGATTGTTCAATGTAGTCCCGCTAGAGAGCCGAGTCGGTTCACGGATCGCCGAGGCGTCTGGTGGATTGAGAATGCTGAGGCGGCACAGACCGGACTGAACCAGGTCCTGGCCACGCACGGCGGTGTGTTGCTCGATCTGTCGATCCTGAACGGTGCTTTGAAGGTCCGCAATGAATTTCTCAGATCGCTCTACCCCTCCATCCCAGTATCGTCCAACCGACATATGCCGGAGTATCCAAACCAACCCACCGACGTGATCAAGTTGCCGGTGAGTCCCGATGACGTGGGCAATATGATGAACCCTTCGGCTCCAAAGAAACGGTGCAACCACGTTTTTCCCCATATCAAATCGTTCATATCGAGCTCCCCCGTCGATCAATACAGTCTGACCATCCGGCAACTCGACAACGGCACTATCTCCCTGTCCGACATCAAGGAATGTCACGCGCCAACGATCACCGTCGGCTCGCGAGACCGTGGGGCTCAACCACCAACCGATCAACACTATCGTCAAGACGGCGCCCGCTACTCGGATTCGCCACAGTGTTGTCCGAAAACTTGCCACAAGCAACCCGACATAAAACAGGGCGATGGCCGGTATTGACGGTGCGGCCACATACCATTCCACCCCTGGGAATCGGGCACACCACTGTAACCCCAGAACCATCAACCCGAACAATTGCTCTATCGCTGATCCACCGATCAAAGATTCAGCCCCTGTCATGATCGTCCACAGAGCCGCAAGTAGTCCCACGGGTACCAAGAGAATACCGGTAAATGGAACGGCAATCAGATTGGTGATGATCCCCATCCACGGAACCTGATTGAAGTAGAACGCAACCATGGGGAAGGTCGCCACGGTCACAGCCGCACTCATCGACAGCGCGATGAGCACCTGACGCATAAAGCGGTCTCCTAACCGACTGTCAACATCGGCCTCCCGTAGGTGTGTGAATACAATCATTCTGATCATCACGAGCACGGAGAGAAAAGAGAGTTGAAAGGAAATGTCAAAGATCGCCCGGGGCTCGTGTAAGAGAATCGCCAACAGGGCCGCAGCCATCGCATGACCAAGATGACGTTCATGGCCAATCCACATGGCGGTCATGGCCAACGTGATCATCACGAGCGAACGCATGGTCGCCAACTCGGCTCCCGCGAGCGACGCATAGAGAGCGACCGCAGGCCAGGCGAACAGGATGGCAATCTTCGACGGCGTGACCGTTCGCGATAGCGTCAACAACAGCGTGGAGGGAAGTCCGAGAACAAGTCGTTTTGCAATCCAAAACACCACGATGGCCACCAGCCCAAGATGTGAACCGGAGATAGAAAGCAGGTGGACTGTCCCTGTCACCATGAACCAATCTTGGAGTTCGGGTTCGAGATAGCCTCGTTCGCCGATGATCATGCCGAGGAAGAGCCCTCGCGCGGGCTGGCTCAATGTGTTGATAGCGGCTGAACGTACCTTGGCTCTCCAATGATCAATCCGGTTCCATACGATCCACAAGCCCATTCGAGACCCCGCATCTACCAGCGTCACCGCCTGCGCACCGGTCACGGTCGTGAGGAAGTCGATACCCTGATGCTCCATATAAGCGGCATAGTCGAATCCACCAGGATTCAACGATCCTCGTGGAGGGTGAAGTTTGCCCCGAAACGAAATCCGGTCACCGTGGTAAAGCATGATGCCCGGATCGCGCCATACGAGGCGGATGCGCCTTGGCTCAGAATTCGGTCCATCCGTCTGAACCACGATCGTCTGACGCCCTACACCGTGCTGAACGGGAGCCATGACTCGACCGACGACCGGAGTTTGAACGGTCTCATGAAGAGGCGGCGGTATCGGGGAAGACACCGGGGTTGGAGTGGTGACACTCCAATACACTGCTCCGAAGAGAAGGCCGGAATACAGGAGTAGTGCGGAAGGCTGATCGATAGAACCGATTCGTTCAAGAATGCCGAATACAACGGCGATGCCAGCTAACAGAACGAGCACGGAGAACGGGAAAAAGGAGAACTGTGCTCCGCACAGCAGTCCGAGGAAAAACATTGCCGCGAGGGACGGGAGCATGAGCTTCCCTCATGTCCAGGAGAGAGCACGCTCAACCGATATGTTTTCGTACGACCCTGGCAAGATCCTCGGCCATTTCCTTGACCATGGTGGACTGTTCTCCTTCCACCATGATGCGTAGCAGCGGCTCAGTCCCTGAATACCTGATGAGCACCCGTCCACACCCGTTCAGGCGACGTTCACTTTCTTGTATGGCACGATCAATGTCTGGAATCGATTCCAATTGCGGCTTCTTCGTGACATGCACATTCACCAACACTTGCGGAACAGCGGTCATCGCCATGGCCAACTCGGATAACGGTTTCTTGGTTCGCTTCACCAAGGACAACATCTGTAAAGCCGAGATAAGGCCATCCCCCGTGGTGTTATGGTCAAGGAATATGAAGTGTCCTGACTGTTCTCCTCCAAAGTTATATCCTTCCGCCAACATTCGCTCGAGCAGGTACCGATCGCCGACCGGCGTTCGAATCAGTTTGACGCCTGCTTTCGACATGGACAGCTCCAGCCCAAAGTTGCTCATCACGGTTCCGACCAAAGTCTGCTTGGCTAAGAGCCCGTTTCGATGAAGATCCAGGGCCAAGGCCGCCATAACATGATCCCCGTCGATGATCATTCCCTGTTCACAGACGAAAACGGCCCGATCGGCATCACCATCCAAGGCGATACCGACATCTGCTTTGTAACGGCGTACCGACTCTTGTAACAGTTCCGGATGGACAGCGCCGCAACCGGCATTGATATTCATCCCGTCCGGTTTATTGCCGATCACTTCAACCGTGGCTCCCAATTCCCTGAGAACTGTCGGAGCCACCTTGTACGCGGCACCATTGGCGCAATCCACAACGAGCTTCAGCCCTTGAAAATCCAAGTCTTTGGGTAACGACCGCTTCGCGAATTCAATATAGCGTCCCTCTGCATCGTCAATGCGATAGGCTTTGCCTATGAGATCGGCCGTTGGCCGAAGATGACGGATTTCATCGGACACGATCAGTTCTTCGATACGAGCCTCCACTTCGTCCGGAAGCTTGAACCCATCGCTTGAAAAGAACTTGATTCCGTTGTCTTGATACGGGTTGTGCGACGCGGAAATGACCACCCCGGCGTCCGCCCGTAGACTTCTGGTCAAAAATGCGATCGCCGGCGTCGGCATCGGGCCGACTAACAACACATCGACGCCCATCGAGCAGATTCCCGCCATTAACGCCGATTCCAGCATGTAGCCAGAGATACGGGTGTCCTTCCCAATCACAATCTGATGACGGCCCGCTCTTCGCATGAAAATGTGGGCGGCGGCTCGTCCGAGCTGCATCGCCATTTCACTGGTCATGGGATCGAGGTTGGCCACGCCTCGAACCCCGTCGGTTCCAAATAATTTACGCATCATGCTCCTGTCCCCAAGATGACCAGCATGGATTCAGCGCCGCCGCCATCTTGACTACGTCGATCATCATCGCAACATCATGGACCCGAACAATGTGAGCGCCGCGGTCGACCGCCAATGCCACCGCCGCTGCGGTCCCCCATTCTCGGTGAACAACGGATTTCTCCACAATGCGCCCGATGAATCCCTTCCGAGACAGACCAACCAGCAGCGGACGGTTCAGCGCCGTCAAGGATGGCAGCCCCCTCAGAAGCTCCAGATTATGGTGCACCAGCTTACCAAAACCGAATCCTGGATCAAGCAGGATATTGGTTCGCGCAATGCCGGCATGAACGGCGATCTCCATGCGTTCTTCAAGAAATTTCGATACTTCGCCAACGACATCTGAATAATGGGGGGCCAACTGCATCGTTTGAGGGGTTCCCTGCATGTGCATAAGGACGACGGCTGCGCCGCACCGGGCAATCACGGAGGCCATCTGTGGATCATGTCGTAGGGCACTCACATCGTTGATGATCGATGCGCCTGCATCCAAGGCGCGCTGAGCCACGCACGACTTCGTGGTATCGACTGAAATCGGAATCGTCACCTGCTTAGCCAAACCTTCAACGACCGGGATGACCTGAGCCAGTTCATCCTGTTCACTGACCGGGCTTGCGCCAGGCCGAGTCGATTCCCCGCCGATATCGACAATGTCGGCCCCTTGTTCGATCAGCTCCAATGCATGAGCAAGCGCGAGGTCAGGCTGGGCATATCGTCCTCCATCATAGAAGGAATCCGTCGTGATGTTGACGACGCCCATAATGAGTGGACGTCCTGCCCAACGAATGTTTTGCCCTCTGGCAGAAAACCACTGTTGCGCCGTGATTCCCTGTGGTGGTGTTCGATCCAACTATTACACCGGCGAAAGGACGATCCAGTCCGTCGCTCCAGTTATCCGGAAAGCACCCCGGACACAACGCGGCGCCGAACACGGCACCATAGGCACGACGGCTCCGCCATCAATGCGCCATTGGCGCAATATATTTAGGCTGGAACTGTTTGAGAGGAGGATTGCAACAGAATCTGATCAATTTCCGGTGCGTCGAGCACTTCTTTTTCAAGTAGCGCCTCCGCCAACGCTTTCAGACTCGTCATCTGTTCGGTCAGCACACGTTTCGCGCGTTCGTAATTTTCCGTGACAAAGCGTTTGATTTCCAAATCGATTTCGAGGGCCACTTGATCGCTGACATCTCGTTTTGTGGTGAAGTCTCGTCCGAGAAACACCGAATCTTCCTTTTGCCCAAAAGTCAGGGGGCCCAATTTCTCGCTCATCCCCCACTCGCACACCATCTTGCGAGCCAGGTCGGTCGCGCGCTCAAGATCATTGCCAGCTCCGGTTGTAACATGTTTAAATACCAGTTCTTCTGCAACGCGTCCACCCATCAAAATCGCCAACGTGTTGTAGAGAAACTCTTTGGAATAGTTATGCCGATCGTCCGTCGGCAGCTGCATCGTCACACCCAGCGCTCGCCCCCTGGGAATGATCGTCACTTTGTGAACAGGATCGGTTCCTGGAAGGAGCTTCGCCATCAATGCGTGGCCAGCTTCGTGGTATGCCGTAACCCGTTTTTCTTCCTCGGTAAGAATCATGCTCTTGCGCTCAGCACCCATCATGACCTTATCCTTGGCCATTTCGAAGTCGATGTTTTCGACTTCTTTCTTGTTCTGGCGAGCCGCCCATAGCGCCGCTTCGTTCACCAGATTTTCCAAGTCTGCGCCAGAGAACCCTGGTGTCCCCCTGGCAATCTTTTCCAATTCGACGTTCGCGGCAATTGGAACCTTCTTGGTATGGACTTTCAAGATTTCTGAACGACCCTTGAGATCCGGACGATTCACCACCACCTGTCGATCGAAGCGTCCAGGTCGCAGCAAAGCCGGGTCGAGCACATCGGGGCGATTGGTCGCCGCGACCAGAATGACGCCCTCGGTTGTATCGAAACCGTCCATTTCAACGAGCAACTGATTGAGGGTCTGCTCCCGCTCATCGTGTCCGCCACCGAGACCTGCTCCCCGCAATCTTCCGACGGCATCGATTTCGTCTATGAAAATGATGCACGGGGCATGCTTCTTCCCTTGTTCGAATAAATCACGCACCCGCGAGGCACCGACACCTACAAACATCTCGACGAAATCCGACCCACTGATGCTAAAGAACGGCACCCCGGCTTCCCCAGCGATGGCCTTCGCAAGCAAAGTTTTTCCTGTTCCTGGAGGGCCGACGACGAGCACTCCCTTGGGTATCCGTCCGCCAAGTTTTTGGAATTTGCGAGGATCTTTAAGGAACTCAATGATTTCAAGTACTTCCTCTTTCGCCTCGTCACAGCCCGCGACATCGGAGAAGGTGACCTTCTTTCGTTCCTCGGTCAGCATACGGGCGCGGCTTTTCCCGAAGGACAAAGCCTTGTTGCCCCCAATCTGCATCTGACGCATCAGGAAAAACCAGAGGCCTAAGAAAAGAATAAACGGCCCCCACGTGACAAGGAACGTGATGTACCACGGACTCTCATCCGGTGGTTTAACCTCGATTTGAACATCCTTTTCACGAAGAACCTTGACAAGGTCAGGATAATCGGCTGAATAGGTACGGATACGAGTCTTGTCCTTCAGGACCCCGCTGATATGATTGCCCTTGATGATGACTTTTTCAAAATCGCCCTTATCGAGCTTTGCCATGAAATCGCTGAATATGACTTCTTCTTCAGGTGCATGAGTCGGCACACTGAATAGATTGAACAGGAGAATCATGAACAAGCCGACCACTACCCAGAAGAGCAAGTTCTTGACCCGGGAATTCATCCAGTTCTCCTTCGCGACAACGTTGGACGCAAGGTATTCATAAATCGTGGTGATGTTAACACAGCCTTACGTAGATTGACAACAGCTCGTCGGAAAACTCTACTCGTCTTGCTGACTCAACTGATCGAGCACCGCGAGGTAAGGAAGGTTACGGTACTTTTGTTGGTAATCGAGTCCGTAACCGACGACGTACTGGTTCGGTATTCTGAACCCGATATACTGAACCTGCACATTGACGACACGGCGTTCAGACTTACTCAGCAGGGTACAGACTTTGATGCTTCTCGGTTTCTGCTTCCCTAACGCCTTTATAAGATATTGAATCGTCAACCCCGAATCGACGATATCCTCGACCAGCAGCACATCTCTATCTTTGATGTTTTCGGTGAGCTCGGTCACGAGCTTGACCTTTCCGGAGGACTTCGCTTGTGTTCCGTAACTCGTTACGATGATAAAATCCACCTGTACCGGAATTCGGATGGCTCGCGCCAGATCGGCAAAAAATGCATAGGCTCCCTTTAAGACTCCAACCAGGACAAGATCTTTCCCGGCATAGTCCGCGCTAATCTGTTTTCCCAACTCGCGGATGCGGCTCCGCATTTGCTCCTGTGTCACGATCGGACGTCCAAACATCCGTTCCATCTCACTCAATCTCCTTCCCCGAGAGGTCGTCGATCAGTCGTGAAAACCAACCAGCGTTGCGTGGCCACAGTTGGTACCCAACGATCATCCTGACGATGTCCAACGACCCACAGAATTCCCTCGGGAGCCACCACCAAGGGAATGCGCGATCGAGCGGCGATCGGTATCTTCAGATCCGTGAAAAAATCCTGCAGCTTTTTTGAGTGGCCTCCCATGCCGGCGGGACAAAATCGATCTCCCGGGATCCAGTTCCGTACCGTCAGCGGCTGAGACACTCGATCGGCATCCACCAGAATTCGATCCTTTCCGAGAGGACCGCACATCCAACCAATTGTCTGCTGGTGTACCTGAAGTCGTTGGCCTGTTTCAGGCCATACGATCTCTCCGGGTATGGACAACAGCTTCTGACATCTGACATGGGATGGTCTCGCAGGGGAGCTCGTTCCTTCACGAAGCGGAACAAATCGGAGATCGTGGCCGCTGATGGCAACATGTCCTCCCTTCACGTCGAGACTGGAGCTGCTTCCCCGTTTTGAGGCCAAGCGAATGATGCGGTCAACCGTTCGGATACCGGGGGAGCGAAATCGATCGTCCGCCTGTCGAAAGAGGTTTCTGATACAACGCCGTTGAAGCGCCATCGGAAGCCCCCGGAAAAGTCCCCGATCGATTGCCCAACCTCCGGCAGAGTCTTGTTTCACGGCCGAGGATGAAAGGGCATCAGCCTGCTGATCCAGATAACGATCATCTTCCCTGCAAGTATCCGCAAGTTTGCAGAGCGCATCCACGCTGGAAGGGGCGAGCCGCGTCAGAAGTGGAATCAGTTCTTTCCTCACTCGGTTCCGCAAGTACCGCGGCTGGACATTGCTGGAATCTTCACGAAATGACAGCCCTGCCGTGTGAAGATACGTCAAGACTTCTTGGCGCTTCGTCTCATAGAGAGGCCGAACAATCTTGTTATCGCGAAACGCCGGCATACCGGAAAGACCGGTCAGCCCCGCGCCGCGCAGCATCCATAGCAAGACCGTCTCCGCTTGATCGTCCGCCGTATGGCCGACGGCGATACGGTCCGCCCTATACTTGTCGGCGATCTCCTGCATCACCCGATAGCGGAGGTCACGAGCCACAGCTTGCAGTGAGTCTTTGCGTCTACCGGCGTCGATTCCAACCCGTCGCACATGGAGCGGCACTCCGAGCCCTTCGCAGAAATTCTCCACGAATTGTTGGTCGGCCTCAGACTCCACTCCTCGCAGTCCATAGTTACAATGAACGGCGGTGAGGGCCAGGTCCCAACTTGACCGAAGACGATGCAGGATCGACAACAGGGCGACGGAATCCGGACCGCCGGAGATAGCGACCACGATATGCTGTCCGCATTGAAAGAGGTTCCTGGACCGAACCGTTTGAACGACCCGATGCAACAGGGAAGGCAAGACCATTGGCCAGACCACTGGGTTGGTGGATCGGTTTAGGGTCGGTGGCAAGAACTCATCATCCTCTGATTGTTTCATGATATCGACGGAGGATACTCTTCGCAGAACTCACGTCGGCCGCGATTTGTCGGCTCAGCGTTTCTCCGCTCTCAAACTGAGCATCGCCCCGGATACGACCGATAAACTCGATAGTGAGCGTTCGTCCATACAGCTCGTGTACCCCATCCAGAATGGATACCTCCAATCCCCGTTCACCGCCGTCAAAAGTCGGCCTGGTGCCGATGTAGGCGACTGAATCATGCCGTTCCTCGCCCATCATCGTCACCGTGGCATAAATTCCGTCGGCGGGGACCACACGGTCTGGAGGCAGTCGAAGATTGGCCGTCGGACATCCTAACGTTCGCCCTCTTCCGTCGCCTGGAGATACGACTCCGCTCAACGCGTAGTGCCGACCAAGCAAGCAAGCCGCGCGGTCCACTTGTCCGGCCATAATAAGTTGTCTAATTTTCGTCGAGCTGACCACTCCTCCATCCATCATCACGGGAGGAATCGGATGGACAAGGAAGCCAAATCGTTCGCCGAGCGCGATCAAATCGTCGATTTGTCCGGCTCGTTTGTGTCCGAACACGAAATGTTGTCCGATGAAAATCTCTTTCAGGCCGAGCCCTTTGAAGAGAACCTGCTCGGCGAACATCTCCGGAGACAAGGATGCAAAAGCCGGTGTGAAATCCAAAGAGACCACCTCATCGATTCCGGCCTGTTCGAAACGAGCACGTTTCTCTTCTCCGGTCGTCAAGAACCGCAGATCCACGTGAGGCGCAAGAATTTTGACCGGGTGGGGATCGAACGTCAGAACGAGCGCCGTTCCCTTGGCATGACGTGCCGTCTCGACTACCTGTTTCAAGAGCGCACGGTGACCGAGATGATGTCCGTCGAAATTCCCGATGGTCCCCACCGGATACGGCCGCACGATCTCGTCCGAATATCCGCGGGTCACGTTCATCGTCGATCAATGGAGGAGCTTGACTGCGTTTTTCGCAAAATATGACAGAATCAGATCGGCACCCGCCCGTTTGATCGCCAACAGCGACTCCATCATGGCCCGTGATTCATCGAGCCACCCCGCCCTCGCTGCCGCTTTGATCATACTGTATTCACCGCTCACCTGATACGCCGCCACAGGAAGCAGTGTGCGAGCACGGGCCATCGCGATGATATCCAGATAAGGCCCCGCCGGCTTGACCATCACGATATCGGCGCCTTCTTCGATATCGAGCTCGATCTCGCGCAGCGCTTCGCGCGCATTGGCCGGATCCATCTGATAGGACTGCCGATCCCCAAATTGAGGACTGGAGAAAGCAGCATCACGAAAAGGCGCGTAGAAACACGAAGAGAATTTGGCTGCGTACGCCAGGATCGGCAGGTCAGGGAACCCGGATCGATCCAATTCCCGCCTGATCGCCGCGACACGACCATCCATCATGTCAGACGGTGCAACCATATCGGCTCCAGCCTGCGCATGGGTGCGAGCCATGGTGATGAGGCACTCGAGCGTTTCATCATTGAGAATTTTCCCATCCCTGACGATTCCACAATGCCCGTGAGTCGTATATTCGTCGATACAGACATCGGTAATCACCAACAATCCGGGGACTTGTTGCTTGACGGCTCTGACCGCCCGCTGCACGATGCCGTTCGGGTCCCACCCGGAGCTCCCCCGCTCGTCTTTCTGCGCCGGTATGCCGAAGAGGATGACGGCCGGAATACCCAGAGCCTGAATGTCAGCCGCCTCTTTAACTAACAGATCGACGGACAACCGGTATTGGCCCGGCATCGATGCAATCTCTTCGCGGCGATCTTGCCCTTCCACGACGAAGAGCGGATAAATAAAATCCGCCGGTGACAATGACGTTTCACGGACCATCCGCCGCAACGAATCATGCTGTCGCAGGCGGCGGAGTCGCTGGATCGGAAATCCCATCGCTCGCCTTACTTCCGTGGAAGGTTCGTCAAGAACACGACGAGGTCGCGGACAGAGATGATCCCGACCAATTTTCCGTCGCGCGTGACTCCCAAATGCCGCAGATGGGACTGCGCCATCAGATCATTGGCATCCAGCAACGTCTTGCTCTCCTCGATCGTCATGATCGGCGCCGACATGATTTGCTCGACCGTCGTCTTCGTGGCATCCGCACCGGCCGCTACCACCCTGCGCATCATGTCGGTATCCGTGATGATGCCGATAATCTCCCGGTCATTGGTCACGAATAAGCTGCCGATCCCGCGATCACGCATGATACGGGCGGCCGTCTGGGTATCGGTATCACGAGGCACCGTCACAAACTTTTCCCGGGGAATCATGAACGACTTTACAGGAACCATCTCACCCTCCCTTCTTGTATATGACCACCGTCCATCTCTCGCATGTGCGTCACGGCAGTGCGGCCGTGGTCACCTGTTCACGGCTTTCAAAATGATGGGCGATCGCATCCACCATCGCGGGGATCGTGTTCTCCTTCGGCATGATCGAGACCGTCAACCCATAGCCTTCTACGGTCTTGGCCGTGATGGGCCCGATACACGCGATCAAGACGGATCGCAAGAGCGGTTTCACCGCTTCGACACCGCCCAGCATCGTGATGAAGTTGCGGACCGTGGAAGAGCTGGTGAACGTGACGACATGGATCTGCCGATCCATGAGTTCCTGCCGCCACTCCCGGAAGTCTTGGTCCGGCGCGACCGTTCGGTACACGGGAATCACATCGACATGCGCTCCGGCAGCGCGCAGTTCGTCCGGTAACAGTTCCCGCGCCACCTCGGCACGCGGGATCAGAATTCGGACGTTGCTCACACCCTGCCGGGTAAGCATATCCAACACTCCTTCCGCCTGATACTCTGCCGGAACCACATCCGCTCTTACGCCGAACCGTTCCAATTCTTGAGCCGTCCGAGGTCCGATGCAGCAAAGCCGTCGTCCCGCCAAGCAGCGTGCATCGAACCCGTTGGCCCATAACCGCGTCATGAAACGATCCACACCATTGACACTGGTAAAAATAATCCAGTGGTAGGTCTCTAGCTCGGAGATCGCTTGATCGATGGGCGCCCAATCCAGCGGAGGAACGATCTTAATTGTCGGAGCTTCGACCGGTTCAGCTCCATAGCCGGCCAACCGAGCCGCCAACTCGCCGGCCTGTTCTTTCGCCCGCGTCATAAGCACCCGTTTCCCAAAGAGGGGACGCCGCTCGAACCAGTTGAGTTGAGGTCTGAGCCGAACGACCTCTCCCACCACGATGACCGTCGGCGGCTCCATGTGTGCAGCCGCGGCCTTGTCCACGATATCCGCCAGCGTGCCGACGACGGTCTGCTGTGAAACTCTCGTTCCCCACCGAATGACGGCCACGGGAGTCGACCCAGGACGCCCTTCGGCCATTAAGGTCGACGTGATCGTTGACAGATTCTTCATGCCCATCAAAAAGACAACGGTCCCTTGATTCACCGCCAATCGTGACCAGTCCAAGGCCGTGGTAGGCTTCTCGGAATCTTCATGTCCCGTGACAATGGTCAGCGTAGAAGCCAGCGTTCGATGAGTTACCGGAATACCGGCATACGCGGGAACGGCAACGGCAGCGGTCACCCCAGGAACGACTTCGAATTCAATCCCCGCCGAGGCGAGCACCTCCGCTTCTTCTCCGCCTCGTCCAAAGACATAGGGATCGCCCCCCTTCAGCCGCACCACCGCGTTGCCTGCCTTGGCTCGTTCAATCAATAGTCGATTGATGGCTTCCTGCTCTGGATATTTACCCTTGCCTCTCCGCCCGACATAAATCCGCTCCGCCTGGTCCGGGACATAAGCAAGGAGGATGGGATTGGCGAGATAATCGTAGAGCACCACGTCGGCTTGCTCAAGGCACTCTTTTCCTCGAAGGGTCAAAAGCCCCGGGTCTCCCGGACCAGCCCCGACTAGGTAGACTTTTCCCTTGCTTCGTCGTACCACGTTCACGATGATCCGTAAATCTCGCGCAGGATTTTGTCTCCGCCCCGATTCAGCAGTCGCTCGGCCAGCTGAACGCCAAGAACGTGAGCCTGCTGACGCGCCCCCTCAATGTGATCACGAAGGACGGTCTTCCCGTCCACGCTGGCGACAAGACCATCCAATACCAGCCGCTCCTCGGACAGGGTGGCGTGGGCCGCAATGGGCACTTGGCACCCGCCCTCCAGGCGGTGCAAGAAGGCCCGCTCCGCCGCCACGGTCGTGTGGGTCTGCGGATGATTGAGTCGCAATAAAACCGACCGCACGAATGCATCATTGGCTCGACCTTCGATACCGAGGGCACCCTGCCCGATCGCAGGCAGACTGAGGATGGGAGGCAGGTATTCCGTGATGGTCTGGCTCCACCCTAGCCGGTGCAGACCGGCAGCGGCCAAGACGATGGCGTCAAACTGTCCCTCTTTGAGTTTCCTCAATCGTGTGTCCAGGTTGCCTCGCAGCATCGCGATCCTTAGATCCGGCCTGGCCTGTAACAGTTGCGCTTGACGGCGAAGACTCGCCGTCCCGATGGTGGCTCCCTGCGGAAGATCCCGAAAGGTACGTCCTTCCCGACTGATTAAGGCATCACGAGCATCCTCACGGGAAGGCACACAGAGAATCTCCAACCCCTCGGGTAATTGCGCCGGAACATCCTTCATACTGTGCACGGCGAAGTCGATCTCACCGGCGAGCAACGCGTCCTCAATTTCCTTGACGAACAGGCCCTTGCCCCCGATTTTGGCCAACGGCACGTCGACAATCTTGTCGCCGGATGTTTGAATCTTCTTGAGCACGACTCGGACTTCCGGCATGACCTCGTGAATCTTGGATTGAAACCATTCACTTTGACAGAGCGCCAATTTGCTTCCTCTCGTTCCAAGAACCAAGGTTGAGCGTTGGCCGTTCGGAATTGACACGTTGGGTTCTTTCGTTGCCCCGCGCTCAGCGGGCTTGTTTATGAATCGACGGTTCTGGAGTCGGATCGCCGGCACCCGACTCCGCGGAATCTTCAGCTTGATAGCGCGGCGCGTCCGCATAGGTCTCGATCTGCTGGACAGGCGGCGGCTGCCGGTCAAGTGAAAAAAATCGACGGGCCGCTTCGACGAACGCCGGACCGTTCGACGAGTTGATTTCGGTCTTGAGCGTGACCATCGTGCGATGAATCAATTTATTCACGATCGAGGAGGCAAGGCCTTCCACCAGTTCGCGGTCCTGAGGCGACAAATGCGGCAACCGCGCGAGTACTTTATCGAGCTCCGCCCGTTTCATGTCGTCGACGCGGCTCCGGAGCGCGACGATCGTCGGCGTGACCTCCAACGACTTCATCCAGTCGAGCATGGTGGCGACTTCTTCCAATACCATGCGTTCAGCCCGCTCCGCCTCCTGCAGTCGCTCGGCGCGATTCTGTTCCACGCGATGTTTCAGATCATCGATATCGAAGAGGAACGCATTGTCGACATGGCGAACGGATGGATCGATGTTTCGCGGGACGGAAATATCGATCAAGAACATCGGACGATTCATCCGTTCTTTGACCGCTCGTTCCACGTCCTCGGCGTCGAGGATATAGTGCGCCGCCCCAGTGGAGACCAGGACGATGTCGGCCGACGCCATGTCGTCCTTGAACTGATCGAAAGGGACGGGAGTCCCTCCGAACTTGTCGGCCAGATCGATCGCATGCTGTGCGGTCCTCGTCGTGATGCGGACGTGCCCGACCCCGTGAGCAATCAAATGTCTCGCGGCCAATTTGGCCATCTCGCCTGCACCGACCAACAGCACCGTCTTCTCGTGGAGGTTGGAAAAAATCTTCTTGGCCAGCTCGACGGCCGCATAGCTGACGGACACCGCCGTTTCTGAAATTTTCGTTTCAGTCCGTACGCGCTTGGCCACGGAGATGGCCTTTTTGACGACCTTGTTCATGATCACGCCGGTCGTCTTATGAGCCAGCGCCACTTCAAAGGCATCCTTGAGTTGCCCCAGGATTTGAGATTCCCCGATGATCATGGAATCGAGGCTTGCCGCGACTCTGAATAAGTGACCGATTGCCCGATCGCCGGTATGCCAATAGAGGTGCGGGGTCAACTGCTCGGACGACAACGACAGATGCGTGTCGGCGAGAAACTCCTGAATGCGCCCATAGCCGGCTTCAATGTCATCAACGACCGAGTAGACCTCGACGCGATTGCACGTCGAGAGAAGAATGCCTTCCTTGACGCCGGGATACGAACAGAGGCGAGTGAGGGCCTCCCCGAGACGACTTTCGGGAACCGCCAACCTCTCACGGATTTCGACCGGAGCCGTTTTGTGACTCAACCCGACGACGATCAGATGCATGGGATGATCAAAAGCATGTTACGACAATGTCCCGTGTCCTTTCAGGACGACGCCGACCAACGTGAGGATCACGCAAGCGAACCCGATCACCGTGAGGTAAGCCGCACGTTTGGCCCTCCACCCGATGGTCAATCGTCCCAGCAGGACGATGAAATAGAACAGCCAGGTGACGAGCGCCCACGTTTGCTCCGGATTCCAACTGACATAGGACCCTCGGGCAAATTGGGCCGAAATGGCTCCCGTCACGATCCCCAACGTGAGCAACGGGAATCCCAATACGATGGATTGTTGGTTGAGATGATCGAGAAAGTCGAGCGCGGGCAGCTTGCTGTAGAGCACGTTGAACTGTTTGGACTTGAGGAGTCGATCCTGGATCAGGTACATCACCCCGGCGACGAATGCCACGGCAAATCCCACCGCCCCCAGCATGCTGAGTGTGACATGAAACCACAAGGTCTTGAACACGGGCTGGAGGGTGGGCTCCGTTTCGGGAAGGGCGGCCGCCGAGACCAAGGAGACTAAGGCCAAGGGCACCATGAAGGACCCCAGCACATGAATCCGATGACGCAGCTCAACCACGAGCAGCACGAGAATGATCATCCACGCAAAAAAGGAGAGCGCTTCGGAAAAACTGGGAGATGCCGATGACGACGCGGCAAACATTCGTGCCCCGAGGACAAACGTATGGGAAGCGAAGCCCACGGCGGTCAGCCCCAACGATACCTGGGACAAGGCTTCTGAACGTCGCAGTGAATAGGAAAGAAATGACACCGTGGCCACGATGTACAGGACTAACGTGATCATGAAACAGACCGCTGCCATCGGGAACGCCCTTCAAGATGCCCAATAATCAAGCGTCAACGAGATAAGTGGAGGATTATATCGATGCCAGCGAAACGGAGTCAACAAAACGTAGGCGCTTCAAGGACTTCCATCAGTCCTTCCAACCGAAAAGGGATCCTCTATGTGGTGGCAGTCTCCCTCGGCCATCCGGACGATGTGACCCTGCGTGCCGTGCGGACCCTCCGCGACGTAGACCTGATCGCTTCTGAAGATCCGAAGATCACCCAAGCGCTCCTCATGTATCATGGCATTCAGACGACGGTGACAAGCTACGGACCCAGAAATCTGAAAGAAAAAGCCGCGGTTCTCGTACAACGGTTGCGGCAAGGGATTGACGTGGCGCTGGTCTCTGATTGCGGCTCGCCCCTCGTCGCCGACCCCGGCTCTTTCCTCGTAGCAGCCGCCCATGCGCATGACATTCCAGTCGTTCCCATACCCGGCCCATCCGCCATCATCACGGCTCTGACAGCCGCAGGATTCTCTTGCGATTCTTTCTATTTTTTCGGACATCTGCCGAGCGCCTCCGCACGCACCATCCAAAGCCTTATCGATTCCATCAAAAGGCGGGGCCCGACCGTGGCCTTTTGTACTGGGACTGTGGTCCCACACATCCTGAAGGCGATCTCGCCTCGATGTTCTGTCGCTGTAGCCTATGACATGACGAAACCAAACGAGCGCATCATTCGTGGGACCGTTGGTGAAGTACTCGAGAGACTCAGTCCGGCTGGAGGTGGGGACGTCACAATCGTTTTTGGGGAAAAAACCGGGACGGATTCGAACGCCCAAGGTGTGCGCCGCTCTCAGTCACTCTCCTCTCGACGGATCAACACCCGATAGGCCTGGTCGATGCGTTCCTGGGACAATACCGTATGGCCTTCATTCTCGACACTCCGGGGAACATTGCGAATAGGGTCTCCGTCATCGAGAAGCACGGCCAACACCTGCCCCTCCTTCAGAGTCTCCAGTTTGAGCTTCGTCTTCACGAAGTTGTAGGGGCAAATTACCCCCCGTAGATCAAGTTCGGTCACCGGCGCTTCGGACATCTTCTGTGGATCGTTCATCATGCCAATCAACGCGACGCAATACGTTGTGTGTCAGCCTATCAAGAACCTGGGAGTTGAGCAATAACGCCCAACAAAAAGGGGCAGCCAAAGCTGCCCCCTCCTCCAGATCCGCAAACACGATGTGGCTACTGCATCCCCTTCACAAGATTGGGCTTCGCCGCATCGGTTCCATAATCCGATTTGGTTTGATTTTGATAGCCCCAACCTGGTTGCGGCTCGCAATTCCAGCAAGGAGCTGAGGCAGTATATTCTCCAATGGTGGTATCCACGGTACCTGTAATCTTTCCAGGAAGGACGGATCCTGCTATTCCACCGGTCGTACTGCCACTGGTTGTTTCAATGGCTCGTTCGGTCGACGGATTCGGTCTCTGACCTAGACCACCAAATCCAGCGAGTCGTTCATTGCCGCGCAATAGGTACACCTCTCGAACGATCTTACGCCCAACCCCATACTGTTGGCTTGGTGTGACTGCCTCGACTACCTGGAGAGAGATATCATCACCGTTATTCAATACCTTGATTTGATCCAGACTGGTTCTTTCGTCGAAATACACCGTCATGGAGCTCATCGCTCCAGCGCCAGCTCGGCCTTCGTCATGCGAGCTTCCCCCGGTTTCCAGATGCATTTTCCCCCCAGGGAAATCTATGGCCAGGACACGGCCGTAAATAGTCTCAGGAAGGGAGAGGCGATCAAGGAATGCATTACGATCGAAAGTCTGGACGCGATTGGCATTTCCGGACACATCGCCTACCCCCGTTCCCACACCCATTGCAGACCCACCAGATGACTGCTGAAGTCGCTCTTGAGCCACTGCAACATTCATTGAGCCGACACACAGTAGGGCGGCTCCCAGTGCCAACACGTTACGCATGTGCTGCCTCCTTCTTAATATAAATGGACAAGTCGTCCTGTAGAAAGAATCGAGCGATCATCCTGAAGATCTTCATCGAGCTTGGTTAACTTGAACAAAGTGAAATCACAATCGGCATACATACCTTTGAGAAATATGGCAGAAACTAGGCTAATAGTACATCGCTGTCAAGAGGGTACTTGCTGTGGAACAGTGGAACAGTTGAACATTCGTTGGTGCCCGGAGGGAGGGTCGAACTCCCACTCTGTCGCCAGAACCGGATTTTGAGTCCGGCGCGTCTGCCAGTTCCGCCATCCGGGCGCACATTCACTCTTCGAGTAGAGCGGGTGTGTTTCTAACATGCCGCGGTCAGAGGGTCAATCGGCATCCACCCTGCCCGAGCTGCGCGTGATCCCGATTGGGAATCAAGGGTGATTACAACCGTGGACCTCCCAGCCATCCACCGCGCGGGGAGTGGCCACTCAGCCAGAATGTAGCCTGCCCCGACATGATTTCGGTCAAAACTGGGAGCCCATGCCCATATACCGCCGCTTGGCGTGCTCCAGTGCCCAGGGAAAGAGAGTGAAGAAATACGGGGGATATCTGGAAAAACGCCATCCCCCCGGCAAGCGCCACAGTAGACTGTACGCGTTGATCTTCCAATTCAGCGGGATCATGAACCATCCCGTCACATGGGATCGTAACCATCGCGCGTAGTCTTGCAGAGACTCCTCGGAAAGGAATCCCTCCTTGGGATTCCAAAGCACGACAGCCGTCGCGTTCTTCTTTTGGCCGAAGAGTCCGCGTTCAACGCCAGCCTCCTCCACGATTCGTCGACAGATCGGACGGTCATAGTCGCCGCCTATGCTCCACGGCTTCATCTCGTCCCCTGTCGAAACTTGATGGATCTGCTCGATATTCCTCACTCCAAAGAAGGGCACGGCGCAATGGAGGAACCCCACCCATAAACGCCACTCGGTCAGAGCAAGGCCGGTCGGATCTCCCCGAACGATATGTGGCGACAGATCATGAGCACCGGCGTCCCACATTTTGTCGCCGTGATACCCAGTCAGCAAAACTCGTCCTTGCAAATAGGATCGGGCTGCAACGAAATGCATTTCTTCCCCATAGGCGTCGGCGGCAAGAAATGGAACCTCAGAGTACGGTTCCTGTCGCCAGGCGGTCCGGTCGAGCGCGATGGGACTCAGGCCGAGGCGGGCCGCGATGGTTTCGCCGCTATCGCATAAGCCTTCCCTTCCCTGTTGGAACGTCAGTACTTGCGTATTGCCCATGGCGCGGGCCAACACAGCAATAGTTGGGGAGTCATACCCCGTGGAAAGGGTTCCCAGAGGAAGATATGGATACTTACGTTGCGGGTCCCTCATATTCTGGCCGATGGCGCCGAGGGAGGCTTCCAGAAAAAATCTATATGCTTCGAAGGTGCCGAAGGTGCGGTCCCCAAAAGGCTTCTCTATCACGTCGAGCGAGCGGCCGTTCCATCGAAGATTATGAAAATATGTCAGGCGTAGAGGCCCCTGAGACGTCTGAAGGAGATGATTGTATTTCTGAAGGCCGTCTTGAATCGACCGGAAACTTCGATAGTACTCGTCCGAGAGTGGGTCGACGGAAAGATTCAGCGTGGCACACAGCGCGACCAATGAATTTGAGACGTAAACATGCTTCCCAACCTGGATGGAAACCAAGCGGTCGAGGGTGGAGCCGGAGGAAACAAAGGTGACGCTACTTTCGTACACTCGACCGCCGGACCCGAATACGAGGTCCGTTTGGTCAAAACCGCCTTCCGCGAACGCTCCCGGCCATACCGCTTCAGCAAACCAATCCTGCTCGAGTTCGACTCGGCTGCCGTGCAAGAGCACCATTTCAGTATTTGAACATTGTGCCACCCATGTGAGTGGCGGCCATCCGAGGACAGAGCTGAACTGAATCTGGATGCCCATGGTCTTCTACCCATGATCTTTCTATTGGGAGCAAAATTGCTCACTCAATAACAATATCCCTCTTCGCCTAATCTTAGCCAAAACCCTGGCTGTGTTCCCCGCGTGCAATTGACTCTTCAATTATAATTATATTGGGGAGCTACTTAACTATATAGGAGCCATTGCTCTCTACGATAGGCCCTACAGCGCGGTAGTGCTTCACTGCGGTTTTGAGTTCTTAGAACAGCCCACCCATGTCGTCAGATCCTGATAGTTTCGTGCTGGATGAATCCCTGTCTTTGAACTCTTGTAGTGCTCCCCTGAAATCAAGCCACCTGGGTTAATGGTTGGGCTCGGTATGGGACTGGACTTCGATAGCCCAGCGCCTGATGCGGACGTTCCTGGTTGTACCACTGCAGCCAGTCCCGAATGACCCGCCGCGCCTCCTCACATGTCTGGAACGCGTGTTGCCAGACACATTCCTCCTTGAGACTCCGAAAGAACCGTTCGATGATGCCGTTCTGCTCCGGCGTGTACGGTGTAATGAATTCCTTGTTGGAGTCGATAGTCGCGACAGGCTTGCCGGAACCGCCGACTCTGAAAGATCAGCCCATTGTCGCTGCGGAGGACCGGCGCCTCCACAGGACGCAACGTCCTGAAACGCTGTAGACAGGCGGCTTCGACCGCCCGTTCCGCCTCCTTTGCTCGACTGCGGAGCGCAAACTCGTACCCGATCACTTCCCGATCATGACAATCGATCACCGCCGCGAGATGTGCCCAGCCATCCTGCCCACAGGGAATATGCGTCACATCCATGGCCCATCGTTCGTTGCTCCGGCTGGCCCGACTCGTCCAGCCCTGCACACGAGGGCGGGGCGTAGCGACACGTTGATGCACACACCACCCCT
>FRDC01004987.1_pt1 | contig 52117 bp, 50 predicted proteins | sample 1106171 | NCBI WGS metagenome assembly FRDC01 (sample SAMEA3930566, study PRJEB13176) | freshwater metagenome | biome: Drinking water system; feature: drinking water; material: water | place: Singapore | collected 2014-12-20 | reverse complement strand
CCGTCCATCATCTCGGGAAAGCCGGTGAGTTCGGAGACGTCCTTCACCTTCAGCCCGGCAGCGGCGATCGCCTTTGCAGTGCCGCCGGTCGAGACGAGTTCGATGCCGCGTTCAGACAGTGCGCGGGCGAATTCGATCAGCCCTGACTTGTCGGAGACTGACAGCAGGGCGCGGGTCATGCGGCGAAGGTGATCGGCCATGGGTTGATCCGGACTACAGAAAGGCGCCGCGTAGCACGGTTTTTCGGGTGGTGAAACCGCCCGTTCTGGCATGCCTGACATTGGCCACAGGGAGTGTTGGCAGCGTTTGCTAGAGCGGCAGTTCCGGCTCGCGCTGGGTGTTGCGCCGTGCGCTGGTTGCGGCCGGCGAACCGGAGGAGCGCGCGAAGCTCCAGCGGACGCTGGTGGCCTGGCGCGAGTTCTGCGCGATCACGATCTGCACGGTGCGGCGCGGGCCGTCGGTGCCGGCAAGGAAGACGCTGTCCTCGAGCTCGACCTTGTCGTCGAGCGCCTCGAAGGTCCAGACCTCCTTGTTCGGCAGCACCAGCATGACGCCGCGGGCGTCGCTGAGCCGGCTCGCCTTCACCGACGGATGCAGATGGAAGCGCAACGCGTAGGCGTCGTTGGCGTTCTTGGTGCGGCTGCCGGGCGCGGGCATCAGCGAATCCTCGCCGTCGAGCCGCAAGCCGTCGTGGGACATCATCAGCACGCGGCGATGAATCATGCCGAACTGGCTGAGATAGCCGTCATGCGACGTGGTCAGCAGAATGCCGTTCGGCACGGCCTCGCGGTAGGCCTCGACAGTTGCGGGGCCGCTCACCACCGGCGCGCCTTGCAGCAGGCGCTTCATGGTCGTGCGTTCGACGAACTGGCATGACGACGTGTCGCGATAGGTCAGCGTCGAATGCGCCGGTGTGCCGCGCGCAAACGCGCGCCAGTTGTCGCGGCCGGTCGACGGCATGCCGCAGTTGACGACGATGCGGCAATTTCCGGATGAGAGTTCAAAGGAGAGGCACCCGGCATGCGCGTCATGGCTGACGGCGGCCGGCGGCGGCGGGCCGGTATCCATGATCAGCGTCGTGGCGCCGGCCTCTAGCCGCTGAAATCCCGTATGCGGCATGTGCGCCATCGGCGCGCCGTGGGTGTCGTCGTAGGCGAGCAAAGTCGCGACCATGCCCGACGGCACATTGCTCATGCCGTTGAACAGCGCGAAGCTGCCGTCATTGTGCCGGAAGAAGCGCAGCATCGGCATCATGCGATCGATGGCATTGAGCAGCGCCGGCGGCGGCGCGATGTTGCGCGCGGCGAAGGTCTGGCGCAGCGGCAACAGATCGAGCAGCAGTTCGATCAGTGCGCCGGGATTGCGTGAGATGTGTCCGCCGTCCGGCAGAATCTGCTTCTGCAGTTCGTCGGAAAGTTTTTTCGTCGCCGAGCGGATGTGGCGGCCCTGATTGGCGAGACAGAGCGAGGCATAGCTCAGTGCGGTCAGCACCTGCAGTCTCGGCACCCCATCCGGAATGTCGATCATCACGTAACGCAAATGGCGGATCTCACGGGTCAGCGCGCGCAGATACCGGCGGTAGAATTTGCCGTCGGTCTCGTTCAGCACGAGCGGCGCCTGCGACAGCAGCGAGATCGTCCGCCGCGCCAGCACGTCCGCGCGCCAGGCGATCTTGCGTTTGCGCTTCGGGTTGGAAATCCAGTCCTCCACCAGCGCGCGGGCATTGGCGCGGGAGATGGCGGTATCGGCCGCACGCAGATGCCGCAGCCAGCCGAAGCCCAGCAGTGCGGCTTCCCAATCCTCCGAGGGCGGTTCCAGATCGAAGATCGACCGGCCATGGCAGTTGACGATCTTGCCGGCAAACACGAAACGGCCGGCGTAGATTTCCGCCGCTCGGGTGGCGTCGGTGGTCCGCAGATCGTGCGGGGCGATGATCAGACGGTCGGTGCGGCTGGGCCAAAGCCCCGACAGGGCCAGCGAGTTGCTGCTGGCGCGCGCCGCCATGTTCCGGGCAAATCGGCCCAGAACCATGGTGGAGATGCGTCTACGGGGTGCGACGGACACGCGCGCCTTTGCGAATGGTGGGGAATCGCTGCCCATTCTTTTAATCTGGAATTGGGTTTGTGACACCTCCGGACAGGCGAACTGTCACGGCGCCCAGGCATGCGCTTTCTGATCCGCAGTATGCCGTATTTGAGAATGTTTTCTGATGGCTAGCCGCCGGTGCGCCGGCCCGCCATGGCGAGCGGCTGGCCAGGAGGACAGGTCAGGACTTGATCAGGCGTGCGGCATAAAAGCCGTCCATTCCAGCCCGGCGCGGGTCTTGATGAGGGAGATGGCAGGGCAAGGTCCGCAGATCGCCGTCGGCGGTAATCAGTTCGTTCCGTCCGCCGACTTCGCCGGACGTCACCGGAATCCGCCGCAGGCTGCTGTCGGTTGCAAGCATGCCGGCGATCGCATGCTCACCCTCCTCCGGTTCGAGCGAACAGGTGCAGTAAATCAAGGTGCCGCCCGGTTTGAGCAGCGATACGGCCTTCTGTAGCAGCCGCGACTGCAGCGCAGCCAGCGCGCCGATGTCGGCTTCGGTCTTGAGCCAGGCGATGTCCGGATGGCGGCGCGTGGTGCCGGTCGATGCGCAGGGTGCGTCGAGCAGCACGCCGTCAAACGGTTTGCTGGTCCATTCGGTGGCGTCGGCGACAAGTGTTTCGGCGTTGAGACTGAGCCGGCCGAGATTGTCGCGCAATCGCATTACGCGATTGGGCGAGCGGTCGATCGCGGTGACGCTCGCGCCGGCACTCGCAAGTTGCGCCGTCTTGCCTCCCGGCGCCGCACACAGATCCACGATGGATTTGCCGGCGACATCGCCGAACAGACGCGCCGGCATCGCGGCGGCGGCGTCCTGCACCCACCAGCTGCCCTGCGTGAAGCCGGGCAGCATTGTCACCGGTCCGTGCATCAGCGTGCGGATCGAACCTGTCGGCAAGACCTCGCCATGCAATTGCGACGCCCACTGCTCCGCATCGCCTTTCACAGTAATATCGAGCGGCGGCTCGTGACTGAGCGCGATTGCGATCGCGCGCGCGTTATCGGCGCCGTAGTTGTTGATCCAGCGCGTCATCAGCCACGACGGAATATCGACCGGTTCGAGCGCGGCTTCCTGCGCCATCGCATGACCTTCGCGCGCGCATCGGCGCAGCACGGCGTTGACCAGGCCGGCGTAACGCGCCGCGCGCCGGTCGGATTGCGCGAGCCGCACTGACAGATCGACCGCCGCGTGATCCGGCACGTCCATCCAGAGAATTTGCGCAGCGCCGATCAACAGCGCGCTTTCGGCGCGCGGCGCATCGCTTGGAATGCCGCGATCGAGCAAACGTCCGAGCAGCTTTCTCAGTGTGCCAAGCTTGCGCAGCGATGTCGCTGCCAACCGCCGCATCAATGCGCGGTCGCGATCGGACAGCGTCTTGATGCCGGGATGCGCAGCAGGCCCGTCGAGCTGATCGTCAAGCATACGGCGCTTGTGCAGGACGCCGTCGAGCACGTCGGCGGCGATGCGGCGCGCCGCAAGTCCTGGCACATCGAGGGTTTGGATCGGTCGAGACTGGTTCATGATGACGATACGTTCGGAATCCGGATCAGTTCAGAAATCCGGACGAAACTTTTTCTTCCGCCACTGTGAAACCCGATCTGCACCGACAAATTCCCGTCTATATATGGATCGATGGTGATGAGTGATACTCATCAAGCATAGCGCGATGCGCACAGGACAACCTTGCGCGTTGCCGTGATCAAGAGATCAAGCGCCATGACGAAAACTCCAACGGCAAATGCGGATGCGGCGTCCGCGCCCGCGGGCGCGCAGACTGGTGGCAAACGGCCGCTGTCGCCGGCGGCCGAACGGGCGCTGGCCGAGGCGGAAGCCCGGCGTGCGGCGGCGCGGGCCGAGGAAGCCGCACGGCCAAAGGAATATCAGGGACCGAAAGGTCCCGAGCCGACCCGGTATGGCGACTGGGAGAAAAACGGGATCGCATCGGACTTTTGACGAGGCGGGTCGTGGCGGCATCCTGGGCTGCAAACTTTCTCGATGCAATCCCAGATTGTGCTTGCGAGGGACCGGCGACTCATCCTAGTCTAGGCTTATGTTCCTAACTCCCCGTATCAGCTCGCCCTGGCGCGGCCGTGTAGCCGCCGTGCTGCCGTGGGTCTTCGTGCTCGGCGTTGCGGCGGGCGTCCTGCTGAACGGACGCGGCTGGCAGCCCTGGAAAAAGCCCGTTGAGGTCGAGTCTCCCTATGCGCGGGACAGCGAGATCATCTGGCAGCGTGCCGGCAATCCGTCCGTGCGTCATCCGGTGGATGTGATCCGCACCATCGACGGCGATACGTTCGAGGCGCGGGTGCATCTGTGGCCGGGCCTCGACCTGATGACGCGCGTGCGCTTGCGCGGCATCGATGCGCCCGAACTCAAAGCGTCGTGCGCTGAGGAAAGCCGGCTCGCGGATGCGGCGACAGTGGCGTTGCGCAAGCTCCTCGAAGACGGCGACGTTGCCATCTACAACATCGGTCCTGACAAATATTCCGGACGCGTGGTTGCGGACGCAGGCACGAAGCGGACGCCGAACGTGTCGGCTGCGTTGCTGAAGGCCGGTCACGTGCGCACGTATCAAGGCGGCCGTCGCAGCGGCTGGTGTTCCGGCCCCCTCTGGTGAAAACAAAAAAGCCGCGCCAGAGCGCGGCTTTTTCAATTCGGGAAAGTTGATCAGCGCGTGACAACAACCGGCGTACCGACCGAGACGCGTTCGTAGAGATCGGCGATGTCCTGGTTGTACATACGGATGCAGCCGTACGACACGTAACCGCCGATCGAGCTCGGCTTGTTGGTGCCGTGGATGGCGTATTCACCGCCGGTCAGCGTCATCGCGGCAACGCCCATCGGATTGTGCGGGGAGCCGCCGGGAATCACGTTCGGCAGGTTCGGGTTGTCGCGCTTGACGTCCGCTGGCGGCGCCCAGGCCGGATTGCGATACTTGCCGTCGATGCGCGCGGTGCCTGACCACTGCTTGCCGGCGCGGCCGACGCCGACCGGATAGCGGACCGCGACGCCCTGATCGACGACAAGATAAAGCCGCCGCTCGTTCGTCTTCACGATGATCGTGCCGGGATAATAGCCGTTGCGGAACGGAACCACCTGGGGGGCGGCTGTCGCCGCCGTCGCCGCCAGAATTCCGGCTCCAAACGCAACCGCGACCAACGCTTGTCTCAACGCAACCATCACTGGAACTCCAAATACGCCGAAAGCAACGAAAACTTCATCATGAATACTAGGTGAAGTGCCTGACCGGCTGGTTTCCAGCCATGCCAGGACGGGCGAAAGCGAAGGCATTCAAAGGAAAAGTTGGCGGTAAAGTAAATAACCTGGAAACAACACTCGCCGGTAATCTGACCCGGCGAGCTGCTCTCCGCTCACAAGCGCGCGATGGCGCACGCGCTCTTATTGTTTCCCAGCCCTCAAAATCACTCGAGTCTTTTGGGCCAACTCGCTCGAACTATCGAACATAAACGGAGGAGCACACGGTGCTTGCAAAACCATCATAGAAGTTGGTTCAGAGCTCGTCTGGGTGGTGCCAATTGGGTCACGAACGGGTGGCCATCTTAGCAAAGCGATCAGGTATGGCCCTGCGGCCATCGTCTCCGGCTCTCCGAAAGTCGAGTTATCCCAAATCGCCGAAAGATTGGTTGGCGCTGTGCCGGCCAGCACCTCATCGACTTGAATGTCGAAGTGCGCATTGTCGCTTAGGATGCCCTTTTTTGGATTCTCATACAATTCGCGCAGCATTGGTGAAAGATTTGGACTAGCCAGCATCTTTCGGCGAAACTCGACGTCTCGAACAATCCGGTAATTGCTCACGCGCCCGATCACGACCACATCTGCATATCGGATGTCCTCAAGTCGGAGGGGAGCATTTACCCGGCAAGCGTAAGCAGCTCCGCTTGCTAACGAAACGACGACTGCAGCGCTGCCTGCAAGGAAAGAACGTCGGCGCATCAGCAACTCCGAAGCAAATCTTTCGCTGAGTGTCGTCGCGGATTTGGACCAATGTTTGGTCCGTTCTCCGCTCACAACCTGGCGCGTGCCGGCTTAGCCCAGCGTGAAGGCCTCGTGGATCGCCGATTGCACGGAACCGCCGAGCACGGCGCCGCCGCCGGCGACGTAAATCCAGTCGCCGATCACCGTCGCGCCGACCGCGTGCCGCGGCGTTAGCATCGGCGCGTGGCTCTGCCAGGTGTCGGTCGCGGCGTTGTAGCTCTCCATCTGCCCGTACACCTTGCCCTGCTGCAGTTTGCCATCGCGGTTCACGCCGGACTCGCCGCCCATGGCGAACAGCCGATCGCGATAAACAACGAGACCGTGGCCTGAGCGCGTGGTCGGCAACGGCGCGCGCGTTTCCCACGTATTGCGTTCGGGAATGTAAACGTGATGCAGGTCGGTGTTGTACTCAAAGGTGTTGAAGCGGCCGCCGATCACATGGATCAGCCCGTCATGCGCGACGCAACCGACGTGATCGCGGGCGCCGGGCAGTGCTTTGCGAATCTCCCACTTGTCGGTCTTCGGATCGTAGACCTCATGCCAGCCGACGCTGGCGCGTTCGTTCGCTGGAGCTCCTGCGCCGCCGATGAGGTGCACAAGCCCGTTAAGAACGACAGCGGCGCCCGCGCCGCGCGGCCGCGGCAATGGCGCGATGGTTTCCCATTTGTCAGAGGCGATATCGTAGAAATAGGCATTGCTGTCCGGCGCGGTGTTTTGCTGCAGAAAACCGCCGAGTGCGTAGACGCGTCCTTGATCCGCAACCACTGAGACGTGATTGGCGCCGCGCGGCAGCGGCGCGCCGTTGAGCCATTTTCCTGATGGCGCATCGAAGATGTGATTGTAGGTGCGATCGACGCGGCCCTCGCCGTAACCGCCGACGATGTACATGCGATCGCCCCAGGCGGTGGCCCACGCCATCTCGCTGCGCGGCAGCGGCATGGCGGCGCGTGCTTCCCATCGACCCTGCGGTCCCCGAGGGGCGGGACTGTCATAGACGCGCTGCGATTCCTGCTCGGGCGTGATGTGATGCGGCACGCCGCCTTGCAGGCGATGATAGTGATCGGGCGAGGATGGCGCTTCCGGCAGATTGGTTTGCGCGCGCGCGATCGCGGGTGCAGCGACAGCCGCCGCAGTCGAAGCGATAAATGTTCGGCGGTTCAGTCGGCGTCGATTGAGCAGATCGGTCATCGGCCACTCCATTGCCCGGCGACACCAGGCAATGGAGCCGGCGTCTTGTTATGCGCTCTTGCCGCGCTTGTTCTGGCGATTGTTGACCAGATCGTCGACCACAGCCGGATCGGCCAGTGTCGACGTATCGCCGAGGCTGGACGGATCGTCCTCGGCGATCTTGCGCAGGATGCGGCGCATGATCTTTCCGGAACGGGTTTTCGGCAAGCCCGGAGCGAACTGAATCAGATCGGGCGATGCGATCGGGCCGATGTCCTTGCGCACCCATGCGATCAATTCCTTGCGAAGATCGTCTGTCGGCTGCGCGCCCGTCATCAGCGTGACATAGGCGTAGATGCCCTGGCCCTTGATGTCGTGCGGATAGCCGACGACCGCTGCTTCCGACACCTTCTCGTGTGCAACCAGCGAACTCTCGACTTCGGCGGTGCCCATGCGGTGTCCGGAGACGTTGATAACGTCGTCAACGCGGCCGGTGATCCAGTAGTAGCCGTCCTCGTCGCGGCGACAGCCGTCGCCGGTGAAGTACTTGTTCTTGTAGGTCGAGAAGTAGGTCTCCTCGAAGCGTTTGTGGTCGCCGTAGACCGTGCGCATCTGGCCCGGCCAGGACTTCGATATGCAGAGGTTGCCGGTGCACGCGCCGTCGAGCACCTTGCCTTCGGCGTCGACGATCTCGGGTACCACGCCGAAGAACGGCTGCGTTGCTGAGCCGGGCTTCAGCTTAATGGCGCCGGGAAGCGGCGTGATCAGAATGCCGCCGGTTTCCGTTTGCCACCACGTGTCGACGATCGGGCAGCGGCTGTCGCCGACCACGTGATAGTACCACTCCCACGCTTCGGGATTGATCGGCTCGCCGACCGAGCCGAGCAGGCGCAGCGATTTGCGCGAGGTCTTCTTCACCGGTGCGTCGCCGCCCTGCATCAGCGCACGGATCGCGGTCGGCGCGGTGTAGAACGTGTTGACCTGATGCTTGTCGATGACTTCCCAGAAGCGCGAGTTGCTCGGGTAGTTCGGCACGCCTTCGAACATCAGCGTGGTCGCGCCGTTCGCGAGCGGTCCGTAGAGAATATAGCTGTGGCCGGTGACCCAGCCCACGTCGGCGGTGCACCAGTAGATGTCGCCCTCGTGATAATCAAACACGTACTGATGCGTCATCGACGCATAGACGAGATAACCGCCGGTGGTGTGCAGCACGCCCTTGGGTTTACCGGTCGAGCCTGACGTATAGAGAATGAACAGCGGATCTTCCGCGTTCATGTGCTCCACCGGGCACTCGCTCGTCACCATGGCGGCGGCTTCGTGATACCAGACGTCGCGAACCGGGTTCATGTCGACCTTGCCGCCGGTGCGCTTGACGACGATCACATGATCGACGTTGCCGACCTTGGCGATCGCCGCATCGACGTTAACTTTCAGCGGCACCTTCTTGCCGCCGCGCAGGCCTTCGTCGGCCGTGATGACGACGCGCGATTCGCAGTCGGTCAAACGCTGGGCGAGCGAGTCCGGCGAGAAGCCGCCGAACACGACCGAATGAATCGCGCCGATGCGCGCGCAGGCCAGCATGGCGTAAGCCGCTTCCGGAATCATCGGCATGTAGATGGTGACGCGGTCGCCCTTCTTGACGTTGCGCAGCCGCAGGATGTTGGCCATCCGGCAGACTTCGTCGTGCAGTTCGCGATAGGTGATCTTCTTGGATTCGGACGGATCGTCGCCTTCCCAGATGATCGCGGTCTGGTCGGCACGTTTGGCGAGATGGCGGTCGACGCAGTTGTGCGCGACGTTGAGAACGCCGTCCTCGAACCATTTGATGGAGATGTTGCCCGGCGCGTAGGAGACGTTCTCGACCTTGGTGAAGGGCTTGATCCAGTCGACGCGCTTGCCGTGCTCGGCCCAGAACGCGTTCGGGTCCTTGATCGAACGGGCGTACATGTCCTTGTACTTGGCCTGATCGACGAAGGCGCGCTTCGCCCAATCAGCCGTGACGTCATAAATTTTCTCGGACATGTCTTCCTCCACCAGAACGAACCGGCGCTTGCTGCGGCCGGCGGTATTTTGTTGTTGGGACAATTATGCGACGCCGCTCGCAAATGCGACAAGACGAAATGACTAGGACTTTTGTCTGCCGCGAAATTGAAGGCTCCGGTCCGGCGGCGTCTTGCTGGCGTATGATATCCTTCGAGGGCCAGAAACCCGATCATATCTCGTGGGGATGCCCATGCTGCGGTACGCCGTTCGGCTGTCTTTGATTTCGTTTCTCTTTCTCGCCCGGGCGGCTTTCGCGCAGACCGCTCCCCCGCAGGCGGCTCCCCCAACGCCGGAGTCGCTGGCGGCGGCAACCGAGCTCGTGAAGACCATGAACATGGCCGAGCAGTTCAAGGCGATGTTTCCCATCTTGATGAACGCTCTGAAGCCACTCGTCAGCCAGCTAAAACCGGAGGCTGCCCGCGATCTCGACGCGCTCATGCCAATGATGACGGCGACCTTTATGGAGCGGCTGCCGGAGGCGTCGGAAGGCATCGCGAAAATCTATGCGAGCCAGTTTTCAGTCGAGGACCTCAAGGCAATCACTGCCTTCTACAGGTCGCCCGCGGGCGTACGCATGCTGCAGAAGACGCCGCAGATCGCCACACAGTCGATGGCTCTCGGGCAGGCGTGGGGAAAAGCGGCAACCGAGGATATGAAGGCGCGCCTCATCGAGGAAATGCGCAAAAAGGGCCACACGCTGTGATGGTTCGTGGGTCCTTCTGGTTGCATTTCGGCTTTAACTCCCGAATTCCGGCAGCCCGCCGTTAACCCGCTCTGCGGATTTGGGGTAGCTAAACCGCCGCCGACCCCCTAAATGGCCCCCTCGCGGCCACGTCCGGAACCAACCGGGCGGGCTTGCCGTTCTCAGGGTCAGGCGTAGGCGGCGTAAGCCAATGATGGACCAACAGAATTTTGCTGCGGCGGAAGCGATTGCGGCCGATATCGCAGTTTCCATGCCCGAAACCACCGGGCCCTCGGTCGAGGGGCTGGCGCGGGAACTCGGCCTGACGCTGGGCGCGCCGCACCAACTGACCATCCGCCGGGTTCGCCGTGGCCGCGGCTATTCCTTCGTCCGTCCGAACGGTTCGCTGGTCCGCCACGCATCGACTGTGCGCCGTTTCCACGCGCTCGCCGTGCCGCCGGCCTATCGCGACGTGCTCTATGCATCCGATCCCTCGCTGCATCTGCAAGCGGTGGGCCGCGACGCCGCTGGGCGTCTGCAGTACCGCTATCACGCCGATTGGGAGAAGGTACGCGAGACGCGCAAGGCGCATCGCCTCAGCGAACTCGTCGGCGCGCTGCCGCGCATCCGCCGCAACGTCGCAAAGTATCTGTCCGGCAACGAACCGACCCGCGATTTCGCGCTGGCGGCAGTGATCGAGCTGATCTCGAAGACCGCGATCCGTCCCGGCAACGAATCCTACGCGCGCATGAACGGCACCCGTGGCGCAACGACGCTGCTGAAATCGAACGTCACGCTCGACGATCGCAGCGTGACGCTGACGTTCCGCGGCAAGGGCGGCAAGGACATCAGCAAGACCTGCAAGGCGCCGCGGCTGCTGCATGCGCTGCAAGTGCTGCGCGATGTGCCGGGCAAGCGCATGTTCCAGTACCGCGACAACAACGGCGTCGTGCGCAATGTGTCGACGACGCAGGTGAACAACTTCCTGCGCGATATCGCTGGGATTTCGATTTCGCTGAAGGATTTCCGCACGCTCGTTGCCTCGGCGGCGGCGCTTGAAATCCTGTCACGTATCGAACCGGCGCAGAGCGAACGCGGCCGCCGCCGGCAAGTGATGGATGCTGTACGTGCGGCTGCCAACGAACTCTCGAACACGCCGGCGATCTGCCGCAAGAGCTATGTGCACGATACGATCTTTGCCGCATTCGAGACCGGCGGCCTGCAGCAAATCGCAGCGACGCTGAAAACGAAGAGCTCGCTGGCGCGAAGAGAAGTGCTGCTGGCGCGCGTCGTTGCGACCGCGGCCGCCTGAGCCGGAAGCAAACGTCAGCTGGCCGGACGGCCGACCTTATCCGATGTCATCAGCGTGGGCTGCGTGCCGTCGGCGGAGGTCCGCAATCGCCAGCCGTCGGTTTGCGAAACCGCGACCAGCATTGCGGCAAGCGCCACCCCGATCGATAGCATACCGACGCCGCTCACCTGTCTTGGTTGGTCCATGACGAAACCTTCAACGGGAGCCCCGCGTTAACTGTTCGCTGACTATGCTTAACATTACGTTGATGATTCGCCGATGGTTGCGATTCACAGGAATTTTATGGTCCACACCAGCGTGCGTTTGATCTCGATGTCTTCCAGATCGCGGGTGACCGGGACGCGATATTCGGCGAGCGAGGTCAGCCTGTCCTTCGGAAGGTAGGTTCGTCCCGGATCGCCGATCAGGATCGTGGCGCCGCGCGCAGCCTGACGCGTGAGAAAGGTCCAAGCGGCGTCGGCCGTGTCGCGCTCATAGAAGATGTCGCCGGCCAGAATGGTATCCCAAGCCTCGCCGGTGTCCGACATCAGAAGATTTTCGGAACGCACAGCAATGGTCACGCCGTTCTGACGCGCATTGAGGCTTGCAGCCGCTAGCGCAAAGCGGTCGATGTCGGCGGCATCCGCCGATGCTGCCCCTGCCTTCATCGCGGCGATGCTCACAAGCCCCGAGCCGGTTGCGAGATCGAGCACGCGTTTGCCGCGAACGGTGTCCGGGTGGTCGAGCACGTAACGCGCCAGCGCCTGACCGCCGGCCCACGCGAAAGCCCAGAACGGTGGCGGCAATCCGGTGGCGCCGAGTTCGTCCTCGGTCATCTGCCAGAGCGGCACCGCCTCGTCGGCGACGTAGATGGAAATCTCCGGCACCAGCGGTACCGGGCGCAGCCGGGTGTTGGCGCGAATGAAGGCCTCGGGATCGGCGATTGTCCTCGCAGGCTGCGACGGCAACCTATACGCCGCCGAGCTTGCAGACCATCTTCCACTGATCTGCCGTGACCGACTGCACGGAGAGGCGCGAGAGCTTCACCAGCTCCATGTCGGCGAGTTTCTTGTCGGCCTTGATCGCGGCGAGCGTCACGGCTGCTTTCAACGGCTTCTCAGCCTTGACGTCGACGCAGACGAACGCGCCGGTCTTGTCGGTCGGATCTGGATAGTGCTCCTTGATCACCTCGGCGATGCCGACGATCTCCTTGCCGACGTTGGAATGATAGTAGAAGGCCTTGTCGCCCTTCTTCATCTTCATCAGGTTGGCCTTGGCGGTATGATTGCGCACGCCGGTCCACGGCTCGCCCTTGGCGCCCTTGGCAACGAGCTGATCCCAGGAATAGGCATCGGGTTCGGACTTCACCAGCCAGTACGCCATGGTCTTTCAACTCCTGCCATCGACAAACCGCAAATAGTGCCGCCGTTGCGGCGATCCGCACATGCGGATCAGATACGATTGAAGTCAAGCTTCGCAATGCGGGCGGCGGCGAAGTCGAGGAAGGCGCGCACGCGCGGCGCCAGCAACCGGGCGCTTGGATAGACGAGCTGCACCGGCAGCGGCGGCATCTCATAATTCTTCAGGAGGCGTATCAGCGATCCGTCCTTCAGTTCGGACGCGGCCTGATAGGACAGGATGCGGGTGATTCCTCTTCCCTCCAGCGCCAGTGCAATCGCCGCCTCGGCGCGGTTGACCTCGAGGCGGTGCGGAACTCGGATCGACTGCTGCGTCTGATCCTTGCGTTGAAAGCGCCACGATGGTCCGCTCGCCTGATTCACGAACAGCACGGCCTGGTGTTTGGCCAGATCCTCCGGCGTCCGGGGCGTGCCGTGCCGTTTCAGATAGTCCGGGCTCGCGACGACGATCCGGCGCACCTGCCCGACCCGCTTGCTGATGAGGGATGAGTTCTCCAGTTGCGCAATGCGCAGCGCGACATCGATCCGTTCGTCGATCAGATCGGACAGGCGATCTTCGAGGGATAGCTGCGCAGCGATATCCGGATGCGCATCAAGAAAAGCGCTGACGACTGGCGCGAGATGCAGCCGTCCGAAGAACGTCGGCCCCGAGATACGAATCGTCCCTCGCAGGTTTTTGGCGTCGCCGACGGCATAGCTGACCGCTTCATCGTAATCGGCGACGAGCCGACGCGCCTGTTCGGCGAGACGCGCGCCGCCATCGGTCAACGACAGCTTCCGCGTCGTCCGTTGCAGCAGACGGATGCCGAGGCGCTGCTCCATGTCGTTGATGATGCGGGTGGCGGACGATGGCGAGCGGCCAAATTGGCGGCCGCCGGCGGCAAAGCTGCCGCTATCCACGATGGCGAGGAAAAGCCGGAATTCGTCGAGTCGGTCCATGATGCGCGCGGAGCACTCTTCCGAGTTTCAGAATAATCTCTTCCGAAGATACCAGATTGTGCTGTTTCTTCCACAAGGCAATTGTCCGCGCATCAATGGAGGAGCTGCCATATGCCGGCCAATCGTCGGGAGTTTTTGAATTTGGCCGGAGGCGGCGCAGTCGCGGCAGTGTTATCGCCGATCGGTACGGCCAGAGCGGCCGGCGTTGCGAAGTTCAAGGCGATTGCCTTCGACGGCTTTCCGATCATCGATCCGCGTCCGGTGTTCGCCAAGGTCGAGGAGATCTTTCCAGGCAAGGGCACGGAGCTGAGCAATGCCTGGCGCATCCGGCAGTTCGAATACACCTGGCTGCGCACACTCGGCGGAGACTATGTCGACTTCTGGCGCGTCACGGAAGATGCGCTGACATTTGCTTCGAAGCAGCTGAAGCTCGATCTCTCCGCCGATCAGCGCGACCAGATCATGCAGACCTATCTGAAGCTGAAAGTGTGGCCGGATGTGCCGCCGGCGCTGAAGCAGTTCAAGGATGCAGGCATTCGCGTCGCGTTCCTCTCGAACTTCACCGCGGCGATGCTCGAAGCGCCCTTAAAGAATTCCGGACTCGATGGCGTGTTCGAACCGCATCTCAGCACCGACAAGGTCAAGGCCTACAAGCCGGACCCGCGCGCCTATCAGATGGGTATCGATGCCTTCAAGCTGAAGAAAGACGAGATCGCGTTTGCCGCGTTTGCCGGCTGGGATGTCGCCGGCGCGAAATGGTTCGGCTATCCGACATTCTGGGTCAATCGCGGTAACGCGCCGCTGGAAGAGCTCGGCGTCAGTCCCGATGGCGTTGGATCGAATCTCGGCGATCTGGCGAAGTTCGTCGGCGTCTGACGAAGGACGCTTATTCCTCGGCCTTGAACGGCCGCGACAACAATCCGGCGATAGCGTCGTCGATGGCGATCCGATTCTCCAGGATCGCGGTGACGGCGCGGCAGATCGGCATCTCGATCTTCAGCTGATCCGCGAGCTCGAGCAGCGCCGCGGCGGTGAACACGCCTTCCGCAAGCAGGCCGCCGCTGGCGGCGCGCGGATTGGCGCCTTGCCCGAGTGCGATACCGAACGAGAAGTTACGCGACTGCGGGCTCGAACAGGTGAGCACGAGATCGCCGAGGCCCGAAAGGCCGGCGAGCGTTTCGGGGCGTGCGCCGCAGGCGCGGCCGAAGCGTGCGAGCTCGGCGAAGCCGCGCGTCGTCAGTGCGGCCAGCGCCGACGCGCCGAGTTTCTTGCCGGCAACGATTCCCGCGGCGATGGCGAGCACGTTTTTGGCCGCGCCGCCGATCTCGACGCCGCGCACGTCGGTCGTGTGATAAGGCCGGAACGTCGCCGAGCCGAGCGCCTGACACAGGTTGGCGGCAATCGTCTCATCGCTTGCCGCTAACGTGACTGCGGTCGGCAGGCCGCGCGCCACGTCGGCGGCGAAGCTCGGACCGGAAAGAATCGCTGGCGTCACATCCGGCAACATCTCGGCGATGATCTCGGTGGTGAAGTGATGCGTGCCGCGCTCGATGCCCTTGGCGCACGAGACGGCAACGGTGGCCTTGCCGAGTTTGCCCTGCAACGGCATCAGCGCGCTGCGCAGCGCTTGTGTCGGAACAGCGAGCAGAACGACGGGCGCGGCGATGTCGGTGCCGGATACGGTGACCGTGACACTAGGGTCGAGCGCAATGCCAGGCAAGCGCGAGCTCTCGCGATCGCGTGCGATCACATCCGCGGAGTCGCGGTCGCGCGCGATCAGCGTCACATCGCGACCGGCGCGCGCCGCGGCATTCGCCAGCGCCGTGCCCCATGCGCCTGCGCCGATCACTGCGATCTGTTGATACGCGCTCATGCTCTACTTCTAGAAATTGACACGCGACTTGTCGCCGGATTTCGCGGACGACTCCTCGCCATCGAGCCGCCAGCGTGCCCGTGGCGGTGCGTCCAGCGGATCGATCATGTCGAGCGCGAGGCGTTCGGCGCCGGCCCAGGCGATCATCGCGCCGTTGTCGGTGCAGAGCGCCGGCGGCGGAATGATCAGCGTGGTCTGCGCTTTCGCCGCAACCTCCTGCAACGCGCTGCGGATCGCCTGATTGGCGGCGACGCCGCCGGCAGCGACCAGCGCGCGCGGCGCACCGAACTGTTCCTGAAATAGTTTCAGTCCGGTGTGCAGGCGATCCTTGGTGGATTCCAGCACCGATGCCTGAAAGCTTGCGCAAAGGTCGGCGATGTCCTGCGGCTCCAGCGGCGCGAGACGATCGGCCTCGTTGCGCACGGCCGTCTTCAATCCAGACAGCGAGAAGTTTGCTTCCGGCCGGCCAACCATCGGACGCGGAAATGCAAACCGCTTTGGATCGCCGTTGACGGCCGCCTGCTCGACTTGCGGGCCGCCGGGATAGGGCAGACCGAGCAGCTTGGCGACCTTGTCGAACGCCTCGCCCATGGCATCGTCGACGGTCGTGCCGAGCCGCACGTATTTGCCGACGCCGAGCACGGCGACGATCTGGGTGTGGCCGCCCGAGGCGAGAAACAGGCAATACGGAAATGCCAGCGCGCACGTCAGCCGCGGCGTCAGTGCGTGCGCTTCGAGATGGTTCACCGCGATCAGCGGTGTGTCGTGCACCATGGCAATGGCCTTCGCCGTGGTCAGTCCGACAATGACGCCGCCGATCAGGCCGGGTCCAGCTGCCGCTGCCACGCCCGTGAGCTGCTTGAAGGAAAGGCCGGCCTCCTTCATCGCGGTATCGACAAGGCCGTCAAGCAGGTCGACATGGGCGCGCGCCGCGATCTCCGGCACCACGCCGCCGAACGGTGCGTGCTCACCGGTCTGCGAGCGGACGATGTTGGACAGGATGCGGCCGCTGCCGTCGGTCTGGCGCTCGACCACGGCGGCGGCAGTCTCGTCGCAGGTGGTCTCGATCCCGAGCACCAAGGCGGGTGTCTGCGCGGCCAACGTCAACCCTTCAATCCGGTTTTCGGCCCTTGCCTTCGCGGCAAAAGCGGCGTTTTTGCTGCTTCTGAGCATCGGCGTAGCACTGCGAGGTCGCGGCGTGCAATCCTCATGCTCGGCGAAAGCCTTCGACTGATAGCCGTTGACCGGATCGTTGCGCAATGAGCGTTCTTGTGACCCGACCGCCTCCCGACAACGCCGCGACGGCGGCAGCGCTTCGCGGCGCCGGTGTCGAGGCGCTGCTTGCTCCGGTGCTGCGATTTGAGCCGGTGGATACGCATGGCGATCCCGATGCGGCGTTCGACGGCGTCATCGTGACGTCGGCCAACGCGCTGCGGGCCGTCGAGGGTAAGGCGGATATCGCGCGGCTCTTGATGCTGCCGTTGTTTGCGGTCGGCGGGCATACGGCGGAGGCCGCGCGCCGCAGCGGATTTCTCAATGTCATCGAGTCCGGGGGCGACGCGGCAGCCTTGCGGGAACGCGTGAAGAAAACCTTCAGGAAAAGCAAACACGCGGCCGTGTTGCTGCATCTCGCCGGCGCGGATCTTGCGAGCGATCTGTCGGGCGAACTCGGCGCGCAGGGCATGACCGTCGTTACGCAAACCGTCTATCGCATGGTTCCAATCGGCCGCTTGCCGGACGATGTCTGCGCGGCGTTCGCCGCGCACCACATCGAGGCCATCCTGCATTACTCGCGGCGAAGCGCACGCGCGTTCGTCGATGCGGCGCGCAACTCCGGCGTCGAAGTGTCGGCGCTGGCGTTGCCACAATGCTGCCTCTCGGAAGCGATCGGCACCGTGCTGCGCGACGCCGGCGCAGTGCGGATTTCGGTTTCCCCTATGCCAAACGAGACTGCGCTTTTTGAGACGTTGTCGCGTGCGTTGGGCCGTGGTTCGCGCTAGGGTATGGGTGCGCCTCGATTTGTTCATTAAATCCATGTGTTGTTCATGTGGGCGTCGTTCATATCGGCGTCGTTCATAGGCGGAGCGGGAGGAGGGACCATGAGCACTGACAATCCCGACACCGGCTCGCCCGGCGAGCGTGCCAAGCGCCCGCCGCCGACCATCGATCTCGATCCATCCGACGTGACCAAGACCGATGCCGCTCCTCAAGCGGAGGAGCCTGCGCGCGAGCGGTCGCGCCCGTGGTTCGAATCGATGCGCGGCGGCCCGTCATTCGAGAATGCCTCGAGCGCGCTGACGCCGGCCTTGTCCGGCGCGACCGCGGCCGCACTGATTCTGACCGGTGCGTGGCTTCTGGGTCTGTCGGGCGACAATCGTCCGGCGCCTGCACCCGTGGCTACGGCGGCGACCGCCGACACCAGCGCGACCGATGCGCTGGCGGCGCGGATCGCGAAGATGGAAACGGACGCGGCTGCGAGAGCGAATGCGCCGCCGCAACGAACAGCCGATCCCGCGGTGGTTGCACGGGTCGATCGGATCGAAGCGTCGCTGAAGTCGGTGAGCGATGCGATCGCTGGCTTGCGCAGCGAGATCGACAGGATCGCAGCCTCGGCAAAGGACGCGCCGCCGCGCGATAACGCCAGCGCGCCCGACCTCTCGGCGATCGACCAGCGTTTCGCACAGATCGAAGCAGCACAGAGCAAGCTTGCCGATGCGACTCAACGTGCAGCCGCGCCGGCCGACGATCGCCCGATCCGCCGTGCCGTTGCTGCGAGCGCGCTCGATCTCGCAGTGAGACAGGGCGAGCCGTTCGCAGCTGCTCTGGCGGCGGCAAAGGCCGCAGTACCCGATGCGCCATTGCAGCCGCTCGAGTCCTTCGCAGCGTCCGGCGTGCCGGGCGATGCCGCTCTGTCGCGCGAATTGCTCGCATTGCTGCCGCAACTCACTCCGCAGCAATCGAAGGCACCTGCCGCAACGACAACTGGCGGCGTGTTCGACCGGCTTCAGGAGAGCGCGGCCAAGCTCGTGCGTGTCGAGCGTGTCGATGCTGCGAGCAGCGAGCCCGCGTCGCCGGCGGCAACCGCCGTTGCTGCGGCCGCGCGCGCGAACGATATTGCCGCCGCACGCCGTGCGGTGATGGACTTGCCGGCCACCCAGCGCGCTCCGGCGCAGGCCTGGCTCGACAAGGTTGCGGCCCGCGACGCGGCGCGCGAAGCGTCACGCCAGTTCGCGGCGAACGCGCTTGCGGCCCTTGGCAAGTCCGCGCCATAGGTTGCCGATGATCCGCATTATTGTCTTTCTTATTCTGATTGCCGCCGCCGCTCTCGGTGCGGCGTGGGTCGCCGATCAGGCCGGCACGGTGAATCTTGTTTGGCGCGGATGGCGGATCGAGACGACGCTGCCGGTGTTCGCCGCGATCCTCGGCGTCACCTTCGCCGTCGCTGCGATTGCCTGGGCGATCATTCGCGGCGTCTGGCGCACGCCGGACCGCATGCGGCGGGCGCAGCGCGAGCGGCGCGTCGCCCGCGGCCGGCAAGCGGTCACCGATGGCTTGCTCGCGATCGGCCACGGCGATTCGAACGCGGCGCGGCGTCACGCGCAAACCGCGCGGCGGATTGCGGGACATGATCCGTTGTCGCTGCTGCTCGACGCGCAGTCGGCGCAGCTCGATGGCGATCGTGTGGGCGCCGAGCGCGCTTTCCGCGCCATGGCGGAGCGCAGCGACACGCGCTTGCTTGGCCTGCGCGGTCTGTTCATCGAGGCGCAGCGCAACGACGATCCGTTCACGGCGGTTGCGATCGCTGAGGAAGCATTGAAGCTTGCACCGGCGTCGCCCTGGGCATCGCATGCGGTGCTTGGCTTCCGCTGCGCGCGCAGCGACTGGCGCGGCGCGCTCGATACGCTCGACAAGAACGCAGCGGCAGGATTGATCGATCGCGCCACCCATCGCCGCCAGCGCGGCGTGCTGTTGACCGCACAGGCGCTCGATCTGGAAACGTCGGAGCGCGATGCCGCACGCGATATGGCGGCGGAAGCCGTGAAGCTTGCGCCGACGCTCGTGCCGGCCGCGGTGCTCGCGGCGAAATTCCAGAGCGAACAGCATCAGGTGCGCCGCGCGATGAAGCTGATCGAGACCGCGTGGCTCGCCAACCCGCATCCGGATCTCGCCGACGCGTATGCGCACGTGCGGCTTGGCGATTCGGCGCGCCAGCGGCTCGTGCGTGTCGAAACGCTGGCGCAGAAAATGCCGGGCCATATCGAGGGTGCGCTGGCGATTGCGCGCGCCGCGCTCGATGCAAATGAGTTCAGCCGTGCGCGCGACGCGCTGGCGCCGCTGCTCGCCGCGCCGACGCAGCGCGTGGCGATGTTGATGGCCGAGATCGAACGCACCGAGCATGGCGACAGCGGCAAGGCACGGGGCTGGATGCTGCGTGCGGTGCGGGCATTGCCCGACGCGGTCTGGACCGCGGACGGCTATGTGTCCGATCGCTGGCGGCCGGTGTCGCCGGTGTCCGGACGGCTCGATGCGTTCCAGTGGCTGACGCCGCTTGCGGCTTTGCCGTCAGGTGCGCCGGTCGAGGTCGAGGCTCAGGAGCCGATGATCGCGGCGTCGAAGCCGGCGGCAATCGATGCGAAGCCGGTCGACGACAAACCGGTCGACGATGCGGCGGTTCAGGACAACACGCCAAAGCCTGCGACTGAGGAGGCCGCTCCGGAATCTGCGGCGCCAACATCTCCGCCGCCGCAGCCCGCCGCTCCCCCGCCGATTTTCCGGGCCCGCCAGGATGCGAAACCGGCCGCACCGATACCGGCGGTGATTCCGATCGTTCGCGCGCCCGACGATCCGGGGGTGGCCGCCGATGAGGCGCCGGACGACGAATTCGCCGATCAGCCGCATCCGCCGCGCCAACAGACCGGCGGATGGCGCGGGTTCCTCGCGCGCTGGAGCGCGTGAAGCGGATTTCGGGCTTGTTTTCAAGGCAATGTAGCTCTGAAAGGCCTTTGTTGCGCGGCCGCTTCTTGCAAAGCGGCCCGCTGCCCGATATCAGGAGCGCGCCGGATCGGGATCGATTCAACGCCTGCCCCGGCTGCTAAAAAGTCGGGATCTTGCCGGTCTCGACGCCGGTACGCCGCAATAGCTCAGTTGGTAGAGCACGTCATTCGTAATGACGGGGTCACAGGTTCGAGTCCTGTTTGCGGCACCACTTCTTCAAGCGCCCAAATTATCGTGACGTCCGTCCTGTTGACCGAGCGCGTCATCGCGCTTGACGGCGCGCCGTTTGCGCCCATCTCATACACTCATGCGATCCGAGAGTCTGATGCGGAGATCGGCGCGATGACCCTGAAGATGCAGTGGAAGGTGCCGCAGAGCGCGCAGCCGCGCGCGCACGATTTCAGTTTCGATCTCGATCGCACGCTGGCGTCCGTCGTCGGCATCCACTCGATCATTCCCAACGATGCCTTTACCGCCGAAACGCTCGGCACCGAGCGCGCCGGCAACGGCGTGCTGATCGATCGCGGTCTTATTCTCACCATCGGTTATCTGATCACCGAGGCGCAGACGTCGTGGCTGCATATGAGCGACGGTAAAGTCGTCGAGGGCTATCCGCTCGGCTTCGATCCGGAGTCGGGATTCGGACTGGTGCAGGCGCTCGGCCCGATCGATCTTGAACCGGTCGAGATTGGCGTATCGAACGATCTTGCAACGGGCGACCGCGTCATTGTCGGCGGGCTTGGCGGTTGCGCTGGCGCCGTCGCCGCCGAAGTCGTCGCCAAGCGTGAGTTCGCGGGCTACTGGGAATACTTGCTCGATGAAGCGCTTTTCACCGCGCCGTCGCATCCAAACTGGGGCGGCACCGCGCTGCTATCGGAACGCGGCCATCTCGCCGGCGTTGGATCGCTGCAGCTTGAAACGGATCAGCAGGGCGTCGCCAAGCATCTCAACATGATCGTGCCGATCGATCTGCTGAAGCCCGTGCTCGACGATCTGCGCAAGTTCGGCCGCGTCAACAAGCCGGCTCGTCCGTGGCTCGGCATGTTCTCGAGCGAGATCGACAATGCCGTCGTGGCGATCGGCTTTTCGCCGAACGGTCCGGCGATGCGCAGCGGAATGATGGTCGGCGACACCATCGTTGCCGTGGACGGCGAACGGGTCGGCAGCCAGGCCGACTTCTATCGCAAGGTGTGGAGTCTCGGCAGCGCCGGCGTCGAGGTGCCGTTGACTCTGCGCCGTGACCGGCGCGAAGTCGATGTGGCCCTCACCTCGGCGGATTGGGCGTCGTTCCTGAAAAAGCCGCGCATGCACTGAGCGGCGAGCGGCCGGATTACAGCGGCAGATGGGTGACGTTCGTCAGCGAATCAGCGGCGAATTTTCCGACTACCGGAATACCCGACCTAGCCGCTATTGCCCAAAGTCGGGCACGATTGCGCGAAATGAGATGTCGGCGGCCCGCAGAAGTTGCTGGTTCGTCGGTAAATCTACGCATCTCGCTAGGCATGCGACAAACCGCACAAGACATTGTTTTATCTGAATATTTCAGGAGGGGTGAGGTCGCGGTAAGTCGCTAAAGGTAACTAACCACCTTTAATCGGTATTAGTTTCGGACGGTTAAGCGATCTTGAAGTTTTCGAGAGGAGGATAGGGAGCCACGCCACGCGTCGCCCACTCATCCCCGGAGGATTCTTTCATGCGCGCATTCACGTCCCGTGCACTGCCTCTTGCCTTCGCCGCCCTGCTCGTCAGCGGCGTTTCCGTTAAAGCTGAAGATGGTGTCTCTGCCGATAAGATCGTGTTCGGTCAGGCGGCCCCGCTCGATGGTCCGGCCTCGGCGCTCGGCCTGGGCATGAAGCTCGGCCTCGAAGCTGCATTCGCTGAAGTGAACAAGGCTGGCGGCGTCAAGGGCCGCAAGCTCGAACTCAAGAGCGTTGATGACGGCTACGAGCCGAACAAGTCGATCGAAGCGGTGAAGAAGCTTCTCGGCGAAGACAAGGTGTTTGCGATCGCCGGTCCGGTCGGCACCCCGACCTCGGCCGCCACTCAGCCGATCGCCAATGGTGCTGGCGTGCCGTTCATCGGCGCATTCACCGGCGCTGAATTCCTGCGCGAGCCGCACAAGCCGGGCGTGATGAACATCCGCGCCAGCTACTTCCAGGAAACCGAAACCATGGTCGAGCGCCTGACCAAGGATCTCGGCGCCACCAAGATCGCCATCATGTATCAGGACGACGGCTTCGGTCAGGCGGGCCTCGCCGGCGTGAAGCGCGCACTCGAAAAGCGCAAGATGGAGCTCGCCGGTGAAGGCACCTTCGAACGCAACACGGTTGCGGTGAAGGCCGCGCTGCTGAACATCAAGAAGGCGGAACCGGAAGCCGTCATCATGATCAGCCCGTACAAGCCGGCCGCTGAGTTCATCAAGCTCGCCAAGCAGATCAAGCTCAATGCGACCTTCGTGAACATCTCGTTCGTCGGTTCGGACGCGCTGGCCAAGGAACTCGGTGCCGATGGCGCGGGCGTGGTCGTGACCCAGGTCGTGCCGTTCCCGAAGGATGCGGCGATTCCGGTCGTCGGCAAGTATCAGGCCGCACTGAAGGCTGTTTCGGCTGATGCGCAGCCGGGCTTCGTCTCGCTCGAAGGCTACATGGTCGGCCGTGCGATCGCTGCCGCTCTCGACAAGATCGATGGCGAACCGACCCGCGCCAAGATGCTCGAGGCCGTTCAGAAGGCCGGCACCATGGACCTCGGCGGCGTGAAGCTCAGCTACAGCCCGACGTCGAACCGCGGTTCGGAAACGGTGTGGCTCACCGTCATTCAGGCTGACGGCACGTTCAAGGCGGTCGAGAAGCTCGAGAAGTCCGGCTCGTAATATCCGTTACACGCGCGGCGCTCGGGGGAGCGCCGCGCGTGAATGCCTACTAGGCTTCGAGGGGAGTTTTGCAATGAAGGCAGCACTGTCGTCGTGGACCCGTTTGGGGTTGCGAGGCCGCCTCTTTCTTGCGTTTGGTGTCGTCGCCGGTTTGACCGTGCTTGCGAGCGTCAGCGCGATCTACTCTTACGACCGCATCGGCCACGCGCTGTTCGTGGTGACCGAGAAGAGTCTTCCCGATATTGCCCGCACGGCCAAGGTTGTGAAGGCGGAAGGCGACGTCGCCGCCGCTGCGCCGAGCCTGCTGGCTGCGACGGACGCAGCGGGCCGCGACGAAGCCTCCAAGGCTCTCGCCGCCGCGCGCCTGGCGCTGACGCAGAGCGTCAATGCGCTCAATCCGGATGACGCCAAGAAGTTCGGCGAAACCAGCAATCGCATGCTGGAGAACCTCGATCGCCTCGCGAAGTCGGTGACCGAACGCCAGACGATTGCCGCCAGCCGTATCAAGCTGGTCGCGGAGCTGCGCGCCGCGCATCAGAAGCTTGCCGAAAAGCTCGGGCCGCTCGCGGACGACGCAGGCTTCAGCCTCACCCTCGGCCTGTCCGGCGCCGCCGACAAGGAAGAGGATCTCAAGGTCATCCAGAAAACGCTGGCCGCGCTCGCGGATCAGGAACTCGCCGCGCTGCAGGCAGTGCTCGATCTGCGCGCCGAAGCGAACCTGATGCTCGGCATTCTCGTCGAGGCCGCCGATCTTCCCTCGCTCGACTTGCTGACGCCGGTGCGCGATCGCTTCAACGCCACGTCGGGACGTATCGACAAGGCGCTGAAGGTTCTGAAGAACAACGACGTCACCAAGCTGTTCGAAGCCTTCCTCGCCTCCGGTAAGGGCAGCAACAACGTCTTCGAGCTCCGCAAGAAGGAGCTGGAGGGCAGTATTGCCGCCATGAAGGTTGTGGCCGACAACCGCGCGCTGGCGAAGGCCTTCGCCGATCAGGTCACCGATCTTGAGAAGCGCAGCGAAATGGCAGCAGGTGTTGCCGTCAGCGACTCGCAGAGTGCGATCACGCAAAGCCGCATGCTGCTGATTGCGATCGCGGTCGCGAGCCTCGTGGCTGCCGTTCTGATCGCCTGGTTCTACGTCGGCCGTGCGGTCGTGCGCCGTCTCACCGGCCTGCAGGAGAGCATGAAGGCGATTGCGTCCGGCAATCTCGATACGGACGTGGTCACCCGCGGCTCCGATGAGATCGCCGAGATGGCCGGCGCCGTGCAGTTCTTCAAGCAGAACATGATCGAGTCGAACCGGTTGCGCGCCGAGCGCGCCGAAGCCGAGAAGCACATCGTCGAGCAGCGCAAGGCGGAGATGCACAAGCTGGCGGATCAGTTCGAGGACGCCGTCGGCAACATCGTGCAGACCATGTCGTCGGCGTCGTCCGAACTCGAAATGTCGGCGCGGACGCTGACCTCGACGGCGGAAATGACGGAGCAGCTATCGGGCGTCGTCGAATCGGCGTCGGAAGAAGCATCCGCCAATGTCCGCTCGGTCGCGGCCGCGACGGAAGAAATGAGCGCCTCGATCGCTGAGATCAGCCGTCAGGTGCAGGAATCGACCCGCATCGCCAGCGAAGCGGTCGAGCAGGCGCAGAACACCGACGCGCGCATCGGCGAGCTGTCGAAGGCGGCGATCCGCATCGGCGACGTGGTCAGCCTGATCACGACCATCGCCGAGCAGACCAACCTGCTCGCGCTCAATGCCACCATCGAGGCGGCGCGTGCGGGCGAGTCGGGCCGCGGTTTCGCGGTCGTCGCGCAGGAAGTGAAGGCGCTGGCGTCGCAGACCGCGAAGGCGACCAGCGAAATCAGCGCGCAGATCACCGGGATGCAGACCGCGACGCAGGAATCGGTCGCGGCGATCAAGGAGATCAGCAACACCATCGGCAAGATCTCCGACATCGCCTCCACCATCGCCGGTGCGATCGACCAGCAGGGTTCGGCGGCGCAGGAGATTGCGTCCAACATTCAGCAGACCTCGCAGGGAACCAGCCAGGTCGCGGCGAACATCGTCGAAGTGAACAAAGGTGCGCGCGAGACGGGTACTGCCTCGGCCCAGGTTCTCACCTCGGCGCAGATGCTGTCGGGCGAAAGCGATCACCTCAAGGAAGAGATGTCGCGCTTCGTCGCCACCGTGCGGGCGATGTAATCTTCACACTGCGGGTGTTGCAGCGGCCGCCTTCGGGCGGCCGTTTTGTTTGTGCGTGCGGGCGGTGTACGATCCAGCGATGAAGATCTACGCCGCCGGACCGCTTGGTTTTTCCGAAGCTGGACGCTTGTTCTATTATGATCGCCTGCTGCCCGCGCTCACAAAGGCGGGCCATTTGGTGATGGACCCCTGGAAGTTGACCGATCAAGGCAAGATCGACGCGGTGCTGGCGCTGCCTTATGGCGAGCCCAGGCGTGAGGCCTGGCGCGAGCTGAATGCCGAGATTGGAGCCACTAACCGCGACGGCATCGACAATTGCGAGGGAGTGGTTGCGGTTCTCGACGGGGTCGATGTCGACAGCGGCACTGCGGCCGAGATCGGCTACGCCTTTGCGAAAGGCAAGCTGATCGTTGGATATCGCGGCGATTTCCGTCTCGCCGCAGACAACGAAGGATCGACCGTCAATTTGCAGGTCGAGTATTTCGTTCGCGCCAGCGGCGGGACGATCGCCGGTTCGCTCGACGAGTTACTGCGTGCGCTCGAATCGATCGAGCATCGCTGACGTCGTTCTTATCGACGCCGTGGCTTGCGCGGACGCGATGCCAAATCCGAGCTGCGAAGCAGCCTGAGCAACGACTGCGCTGCCGGGCTGAGATAGCCGCCCCTGCGGACCACGGCATAGATCGGATTGGCGGCGTTGAAGTCGGCAACCGGGATGGTTGCGAGCGAGCCCGCACGCAGTTCTTCGTCGATCGCACTCTCGGGCAACAGTGCAAGGCCGAGGCCGGCTTCGATCAGCCGCTTCTTGGCGCTGAGACTGTCGATCGGCGTCCAGCGGATCGTGCCGATGCCGCGCGCCTGAAACTGCGCGAAGATGTTGTCGGCAAACGTCTCGCGCTGATCGAACGCATTCGGGAACGCGAACCAGGCTTCGTCGCGCAAATCCGCGAGCGACTTGAGCCTGCGATTGGCGAAGCGATGCTCGGCAGCGCAGACCACGACCATGCGCTCGGATGCAATGTGCTCGCTGATGATGTCGGACGCGGGGTCCTGCAGGTAGCGCAGGCCGAGCGACGCATCGCCGCGCCGGACGAGGTTACTCACCTCGGCGCTGTTGGCGGTACGGATCGACAGGTCGATGCCGGGATAGGCCGCGGCAAACCGCTTCAGGATCGCGGTGAGGTTGGTGCCGGCCAGCGTGCCGACGGCGACGATGGAGATGCGGCCCGCGGTCTCGGTGCGCAGGGCCTGGATCGCGCTGCTCGCGTCGCGCAGCGCCGCCAGTACGCGCTCGGCATGCGGCAGCAAGGTGCGGCCGGCCTCGCTCAACGTCACGCCGGCGGCGGCGCGTTCGAACACCGGCACGCCGAGCTGATCCTCCAGCAGCGCGATGCGACGGCTGATCGCCGGCTGCGAGCGGCCGAGAATATCGGCAGCCGCCGAGAAGCTGCTGGTCTGGTGGATGGTGACGAAGGTGAGAAGCGATTCGCTGTCCATCGGATGCCATCACATGCAAAAAACTGATCGATATCAGTAATATTATCACTTGGACAAATGATGCAGCAAGGCCGACGATGGCTGAAATCGAAGGAGGGATTGATGCCGACTACCGTTCTTGAGGCCGAGCCGCAGCATGTTCGCGCCGCGCCGCCGCACCCCGATCCCTATCCCTGGTACGGCCGGCTCGCCCGCGAGCGCGGCTTCTTTCGCGACGACGCCAACAATTGGTGGGTGGCCGCGAGCGCGGCCGCCGTGCGCGAGGTGCTGACCAGCGACGTGTGTCTGACCCGGCCGATGCACGAACGCGTACCCGCCGGCCTGCGCGATGGCGCCGCCGCCGACATCTTCAGCCGCCTGGTGCGGCTGCGTGACGATCAGGCGCGCGGTCCCTTGAAGGACGTGGTCACGGCGGCGGTGCGCAACATCGATCTGCGGCAGCTTGCGACACTGACGCAAGCGCGCGCCAACGAACTCGATGCCGAGATTGGTCTGCCGTTCGATGCGGCGAAGACGACGCAATTCATGTTCGCGCTGCCGGTGCAGATCGTCGCGCTCTTGCTCGGCGTGCCGCGCGAGCGGCTTGCCGACGTCATGGGCTGGCTCGGCGCCTATGGCGCGGCGGCAGCTGCCACTGGCACCAACATTCCTGTGCCGACGGCGGAGATCATCGCGCGCGGACATCAGGGCGCGCAAGCGCTGTTCGATCTCCTGCGCAATCTCAAGATCAATGACGCGGAGCGCGGCCCGCTGCTCACCGCGCTGACGAACGAAGGCCGACGTGCGGGATGCGACGAGAACGACATCGTCGCCAATGCTGTCGGCACCATGATCCAGGGTTATGCAGCGATGGCGTCGCTGATTGGCCTGACATTGCTCGCACTGGCGCGGCGTCCGGAGCTACGCGCGCAGGTGATGGCCGATCGCAAGCTGCTGCGGCCGCTGATCCAGGAAGTCTGCCGGTTCGACCCGACCACCAACAGCACCTTCCGCTTCATGGCGCGCGACGGCGAGATCGCCAGGCACACGTTGCGCCAGGGCGAGATGATCATCGTGATGCTGGCCGCCGCCAACCGCGATCCCGCGCTCAATCCGGAACCCGACCGTTTCGATATTGCGCGCGCAGATCGCAAGTATCTCGAATTCGGTGCAGGCCCGCACGCGTGCCCGGCCGACAAGCTCGCGCCGCTGATCGTGGAGATCGCGCTCGATCATCTGCTCACGCGCGGCGTGCCGTTCGAGAAACTTGAAGCTGCACTGTCCTACGCGCCATCGGGCCACATCCGTACGCCGCTGTTCAATCGCTAGTGGCCCGATTCTAACATTCGCACGTCGTTTCGGCTGGCTTCTTCGCGAATGTTAGAATCGAAGGGCCACTAGCAAACTTTAACTTATGGTGGAGTTTAGGGTTTGACATTCGCGTCCTGACTCGCGGCTCGGCAAACAGCGAATGTCAAACCCACTCCACCAACGGAGAAGAACATGAGCAAAGATCGCACTATCGCGACACGTGCCTTCAAGGCGCTGCACGCCGCCAAGACCGGCTTCATCATGCCGAACGCCTGGGATGCCGGCAGCGCGCTCGTGCTCGCCGCGTCGGGTTTCCCGGCCATCGCGACGACGAGCGCGGGGATCGCGTTTGCGCTCGGCAAGCAGGATTATGGCGTTACATCGGCAGCGCTGGCGGTGCCGCGTGAGGAGATGTTCGAGAGCATCCGCAAGATCGTCGACGCGGTCAGCCTTCCGGTGAATGCCGATCTCGAGGCGGGCTATGGCGACAGCCCCGATGAGGTGGCGGAGACGATCGCGATGGCGATCGACGCAGGTGTCGCCGGCGGCAACATCGAAGACAAGATTCCGGAACAGTCCGGTCTCTACGACGAATCGCTCGCCGAGGAGCGGATCGCCGCCGCGCGTGCTGTCATCGACGATGCGGGCAGTGCGTTCGTGCTCACCGCGCGCACCGATCCGTTGCTGGTCTCGGGCAAGGGCGGTCTGACGGAAGCGATTCGCCGCGCGAACCTCTATCGCGAAGCCGGGGCCGACTGCCTCTATGCACCCGGCGCGTCCGACCTCGACACGGTCAAGACGCTGGTGCGCGAGATCGATGGTCCGATCAATGTGGTGATGGGGCTCGGCACGGCGCAGGGCAATGCGCATGCGCTGATTGCGGCCGGCGTGCAGCGAATCAGTCTCGGCGGCAGCATCGCCCGTTCGGCGCTCGGTTTCGTGCGTCGCTGCGCCGACGAGCTGCGCGAGCATGGAACGCTGAACTTTGCGGAGCAGCAGATCTCGCAATCGGACCTGAACTCGTTGTTTGCGAGGTCACGCGCGGCGTAATCGATACCGCCGAAATATGCGGTATTCCAACGCCATAACGTGGCGGATATCAGTCGCGGCGGGCCGCGCCTGATGAATAAATTCTGACGGCATGTGTTCCATCGTCATTAAAAACGCTATCTTCGCGTCAAGCGTCGATCGCGGAATGGCGAACGGGAGAGCCTGATGAGCACGGCCGAGTCACTGGACTATCCGCTCAAGCGCGCACCGCTGGTGCCACCGCGCCCGCCTGTCGCGCCCGACGACATGACCCCGGTTCAACGCATGAAGGCGATTCGCAAGAATGCGATCACGAGCTGGGGCGAGCGCGCCTATCGTGAAGACGTCATCGCCGGCAATTTCCTCGGCCGTAAAAGCTACATTCTGAACAAGCCCGACGCGATCCGCTACGTGCTGGTCGAGAATTACGAGAACTACTTCCGCACGCCCGCGGGCCTGCGCGTGCTGCGGCCGATGCTCGGCGACGGTCTGCTCATTGCGCGCGGCAAATCCTGGAAGCATCAGCGCCGCACGCTGGCGCCTGCCTTCACGCCGCGAGCGGTGACGACGCTCGTTCCGCACATGCTCTCCGCAACTGACGAGGCCATCGACGAACTCAAGCGCAAGACCGATCAGCCGCTCGATCTGCGCGAGGCGATGCAGCGCATGACGCTGGAGATCGCCGGCCGCACCATGTTCTCGCTGGAGATGGGCCGCGACGGGGCGGCGCTGCGCAACTTCGTCATAGAGTATTCCGAACGCTATGCGTCGCCGCGCATGCTCGACCTCCTGCTGCCGTTGTCGATCCCGAGTCCGGCCGATATCGGCCGCGCCTTTTTCCGCCGCCGCTGGACACGTTTCGTCGGCAAGCTTGTCCGCGAGCGCCGCTCGATGGCTGCGCAGTTGTCAGGACAACAGGGCGCGCCGCGCGACCTGTTCGATCTGATGGTGACCGCGCGCGATCCGGAGACCGGCGAGGCGTTCTCCGACGAACTGCTCGGCGATGAGGTCGCGACCATGATTCTCGCCGGTCACGAGACGACGGCGACGGCGCTGTTCTGGTCGTTGTATCTCTTGTCGCTCGATCAGGGCGCGCAGCAGGAGCTCGCCGACAGCGTTGCGTCGATCGAGATCGATGCGTCGACCGATATCGCAAAGCTTGCCTTCACCCGCGCCGTCGTTGACGAAGCAATGCGGCTTTATCCGCCGGCGTTTCTGGTGGCGCGCGCGGCAACTGGGCCCGATACGGTGGCCGGACTGCCAGTGGCTGAGAAGGATGTGATCCTGATTTCGCCGTGGCTGCTGCATCGGCACGAGACGCTGTGGAGCGATCCGCATGCCTTCATTCCGCAGCGCTTCATGCCGGGTTCGCCGCAGCCGGATCGCTTTGCCTACATGCCGTTCGGCGCAGGTCCGCGCATCTGCATCGGCGCGCACTTCGCGCTGGTCGAAGCGACGCTGGCGCTGGCCAAGATCATCCAGACCTTCAAGGTCGAGATCACCAGCTCGCGCCCGGTGATGCCTGTCGGCATCGTCACGACGCAGCCGGACCATTCGCCAACGTTCCGCATCACGCGGCGCTGATCGTCTTGCCTATGTCGAGATCGGCGTGATCGCGTCGGTGCCGCGGTCGGGTGTGTCGTCCTTCCAGCGCACCGAGCCGAACGGCCGCTCCAGCATGCGGCGAACCCGCACCGGCTCGATGCCGGAGTGAAACGCAACCGCCTGCAGATGCAGCGCGCGCTCGGATTGCGTCGAGCGGCTGCGCTGGCGCAAATAATCCAGCCAGGTCGGGCAGTGATAGCGCTCGGTCCATAGCTCCGGATCGGCGATGTCGCGCGCAATCGACCAGCCGTAGGCGCCGTTGCGCTGGCGCGTCAGCTGCACCTGCTGCATCAGCGTGTGAAATTCACGCGCCTTGTCCATCGGCACGCGATACTCGACTTCGACCACGACCGGTCCGCTGCGCGCGGTCAGCGCCAGTTTGACTTCCGGATCGGCCAGAACGTCGGTCGACTCGTCGTTACGTCCGGCGACCGCCGGCATCCGCAGCCACAGGCCGATGGCCGGCGAGACCAGCAGCATGATTGCGGAAAACAACAGCGCCTCGCGGACACCTGCAACGTCCGCGACGTGACCCCACACCCAGCTTCCGATGGCGACGCCGCCGGAGATCGAGGCCTGAAACGTCGCAAGCGCGCGTCCCGCCACCCAGCGCGGCGCCGAGAATTGCACGCCGATGTTGAACAGCGTCACCGCGAGCATCCACGCGGCGCCGGCGACGACAAGCGCCGCGGCCGTGATGACGATCATCTTGCTCGACGCGATCGCGATGATGGCGAGGCCCATGACCAGCGCGCAGCCGCGGATCGCCGCCTCGCTTGAGAAGTTCTTGCGGACGATGCCGATATTGAGGGCGCCGATCACCGCGCCGACGCCGAACGCGCCGAGGATCAGGCCGAAGGTTTGCGCGCCGCCGCCGAGCAGGTCGCGGGCGATCAGCGCCATCAGCGCCAGAATGGAGCTGCCGGCGATGCCGGTGATCAGCGTGCGGGTGAGCACGATGCGGATCGAAGGCGAATTCGCCACGTAACGCACGCCCGAAATGATCGCCCGGTTCAGCTTCTCCGGCGGCAGCCGTCCCGGCTCAAGCGCGCGTCGCCACAGGAACAGCACGATCAGCAGCGGCAGATAGAGCACGGCGTTGCTGATGAATGCGGCCATTGCGCCGGCAGCCGCGACGATGACGCCGCCGATCGCCGGGCCGAAGCTGCGGGCGATGTTGAAGCTGATGCCGTTCAGCGCCACGGCCGACGACAGCGATTCCGGCGGTACCTGTTCGCTGACCGACGCCTGCCAGGCCGGACCGAACAGCGCCATGCCGCTGCCGATGACGAAGCACAGGGCCAGCATCAGGTAAGGCGTCAGCAGTCCGAGTGCGGCGAGGACGGAGAGTGAGATCGCGCCGGAGAGGCCGATGAGCAGGGCGATCAGCCCGACGATGCGGCGGTCGAACATGTCGGCGATCGCGCCCGCCGTGATCGCGAACAGCATGATCGGCAGCATCAGCGAGGTCTGCACCAGCGCCACCATGTCGGCGGACGAGGTCATCTGGGTCATCGCCCAGGCGGCGCCGACACCATGGATCATCAGGCCGAGATTCGACATCAGGCTGGCAAGCCAGATCCGGCGGAACAGGCTATGGCGGAGCGGAGCGGCGATGCCCTCGGCGGGAACAGCTTTGGCGGCGTCAGTCATTCCGTGACTCGGTCGCAAACCCAATCGTCAATGTACCGGCATCTGCGTTGATGCCCGTCGTGATCCCATGTGTCCAGCAAAGGGTGATGGTTTCCGGCCACATTGGCGGATATGTGGGCTTTTGCAGGGCTGCTGCCGCCGTTTTGCCAGTCAAAACCCGCTGCCGGAACGGCAGGCGCGATTGCAAGCGGCCAGTTTTCGGGCCATAGAGCGCGGGCATTCCATACCGCACGGCTCCCAGAGCGGTGCCCTCATTCGATTTGCTGACGCGATGCTGGACCGATTGCGCCAATTCATTTCCGATGTGGTTTCGCCGTCCGATGAAAAGCGGACGTTCGACGAGACCGATTATCGTCTCGCTGCGACGGCATTGCTCATTCATGTCATCACGCTGGACGGCGAGCCGTCCGACGCCGAGACCAAGAAACTGCATGCACTTCTGGAACTCCGCTTCCAGCTCGACGCCGGGACCGCCGACCGGTTGGTCGCCGAAGCCATGCGTGCCGAGGGCGAAGCGGTGGACATGTACCATTTCACCAGCGTCATCATGCGCTCGGTTGACGAGCCGGGCCGGCTGCGCATCATCGAAATGATGTGGGAACTGGTCTATGCCGATGGTCATGCCAGCGAGTTCGAGGAGAGCGTGGTCTGGCGCGCCGCCGACCTGCTCGGCATCTCGTCCCGCGACCGCATCGATCTCAAACGTAAGGTTTCGGGGCAGTCCAAGCTCGATGAGACCACATAACCCTCGCAGTACTGATCCCTTCCCGGTGTTATCTCTCAAGTATGTCCACCCTTAAGTGTGTCCATGAGTGAACGCGTCGCGCTGATTACAGGAGCTTCCGCCGGCATCGGCGCCGAGTTCGCGCGCCTTTTCGCGGCGAAGGGTCATCGCGTGGCGCTGGTGGCGCGCCGGGTGGAGACGCTGGAAGATCTGGCCAAGGAAATCACCGGCAAGGGCGGCACCGCGCCGATCGTCATCGGTTGCGACTTGTCGCAGACAAATGCCGGCGACACTGTCGCTGCGGCGCTGGCTTCGGCGGGCGTCCAGGTCGAGTACCTCGTCAACAATGCCGGGTTCGGCATGTTCGGCGACGCCAAGACACTCGACGCGGCCGGGCAGCTCAACATGATCGATCTGAACGTGAAAACGCTGACCGATCTGACGCTGCGGTTCACCGATCAATTGATCCGACATCGCGGCGGCGTCATCAACGTCGCCTCGATCGCGAGCTTCCTGCCGGGGCCGGGCATGGCGGTCTACTACGCCAGCAAGGCGTATGTGCTGTCGCTGTCCGAAGCGCTGCATCTCGAACTCGGCGGGCAGGGCGTGCGGGTCACCGCGCTGTGCCCGGGGCCGGTGCCGACCGAATTCCAGCAGCGGGCCGGGTTCAAGCCGGGCCTCGACTCCTTGATCCTGAATGTCTCGCCGGCGGATGTCGCGGCCGCCGGATACCGGGGCATGATGGCCGGGCGCCGGGTGGTTTTGCCCGGGCTTCTGGTCAGTTTGATCCCGTTTTTCATGCGGTTCGTGCCGCGCGGGGTCGTTCTGGCCGCCGCCGGGGCCATCCAGCGCAAGCGCTGAACGCGCTCCCTTGCTGCAACGACCAAGGGGTGGGCCTGTTGGCCCGCGGCTTGCTTTGGGTAACCCGCCTCAAGATAAGTTTTAACGAACTCGGGCTACGCTGAACCGTTATGAGCCGCCTTCGCGACAGACTGCACGATGCGAAGATCGAGACTGCAGCCACGCTGTCCGTCCCTGATCCGTCGCTCGCGTTCAGGCATCTGCAGCCGGTTCTGATCGTCCTGCATCAGGAAAATTCGACGCCCGGGCGGATCGGCAACGCGCTCCGCGCCATGGGTTATTCGCTCGACGTTCGCCGGCCGCGGTTCGGCGATCCGTTGCCGGAGACGCTTGCCCACCATTCAGGCGCGGTGATCTTCGGCGGTCCGCAAAGCGCGAACGATTCCGACGACTTCATCAAGCGCGAGATTGCGTGGACGGACATTGCGCTTCGCGAGGAGCGCCCGTTTCTCGGCATCTGCCTCGGTGCGCAGATGCTGGCAAAGCAATTGGGCGCAACCGTCGCGCCGCATCGCGAGGGTCGCGAGGAGATCGGTTACTACCCGATCCGCCCGACGGCGAAAGGCCACGCGCTCTGCAGCGACTGGCCGGCGCACGTTTATCAGTGGCATCGCGAAGGTTTCACACTGCCGGCGGGCTGCGAGCTGCTCGCCGAAGGAGATGACTTTCCCGTTCAGGCCTATCGCTACGGCAACGCGTTCGGCGTGCAGTTTCATCCCGATGTGACGACGGCGATGATGCATCGCTGGACGACCTGCGGCGCGCCGCGTTTCGACGCGCCGGGCGCGCATCCGCGCGCGCAGCATTTCGCATATCGTGCGATGTACGACGTCATGGAACGCGCCTGGCTGATGGCGTTCCTCGATCACTGGCTGCGCGGTGTGCCGTGCGAAGCGCCGCTCGCGGTCGCGGCTGAATAGCGGTCTCGCTCCAAATTCCGTCTGACGCGCTGCGTTTCATTCCGCGAAACGTCTGCGTGCTTGAAACGCGCACCGATCCTTGCGCAAGATGCTCTCAAAAACAGGGAGGCATGCGGTGGACCATCGCGCATTCGCAGAACTGCTGCGGCAATTCACGCTCTCGGCGGAATCCGGCGACGGCAAACGCTTCGCCGCGCACTTCACCGAAGACGCGATCTACTACGATTACATCTACGGCCCGCACACCGGCCGCGCCGAAATCGCGCACATGATGCAGGACATGTTCCATCGCGACGCGGCCAACTATCGCTGGGAGATGTTCGATCCCGTGTTCGACGGCACGATGGGCTATGCGTGGTCGCTGTCGAGCTTCACCTCGACGATCCCGGATTTCAAAGGCAAGCCGGTGGTGATCGACGGCATGAGCCGCTTCATCGTGAGCGACGGCTTGATCAGCGAGTACCGCGAGTCGGTGAACGGCGGCGTGGCGATGAGCCAGCTCGGCGTGGCGCCTGAGCGCATGAACAAGGTGTTTCAGCGCTGGACCGGATGGCTGAAGAACCGTCCGGAGACCGGCGACTACTTTGCGCGCGGCAAGCAGAAACAATCCTGATTCAACATCGATAACAACCAACAACAGACGGGGAGTCACCATGGCCTACGAGGCAATTCGCTACAGCGTCGAGGACGCGATCGCGACGATCACGCTCAACCGTCCGGATCGCATGAATGCGTGGACGTCGGTGATGGAGCGCGACGTGCGCGACGCCATGACCACGGCGGCCGCCGACAAGAACGTCCGCGTGATCGTTCTCACAGGTGCGGGCCGGGGCTTCTGCGCCGGCGCCGATATGGATGCGCTGAAGACGCTCGATCCGGACGATATCAAGCGCCGCGACGCACTGCCGTCATTCGATATGAACCGCCGCGCCGATTGGCAGACCCGCAATGGCTACTATCCGGCGATCCCGAAGCCGGTGATTGGCATGCTCAACGGCGCGACCGCCGGTATCGGCCTCGTCCACGCGCTTTACTGCGATATCCGCTTTGCCGCCGACACGGCCGTGTTCACCACGGCATTCGCCCGGCGCGGGCTGATCGCCGAACACGGCATCTCGTGGATGCTGCCGCGCATCGTCGGTCACGCCAATGCGCTCGATCTTTTGATGTCGGCGCGCCGCGTCACTGCCGATGAGGCGCTGCGCATGGGATTGGTGAACCGGCTCTATCCGCTCGAAAAGCTGCGCGAGGAAACGATGGCGTATGCGCGCGATCTGGCCGAGAACGTGGCGCCGGCGTCGATGCGCACGATCAAACAGCAGCTCTACGACGTGCCGTTCCAGACCATGGCGGAGGCGACCGCGGTTGCCAATCACGAGATGATGATCTCGCTCGCCAGTGCCGACTTCAAGGAAGGCGTCGCCAGCTTCGTCGAGAAGCGCAAGCCGAAGTTCGCGAGCGTTTGAACACACGCTGCTGACGGAATCGTGTCTGCGCGGACCGTAGGTTGATGCCTATGGTCCGCAGCATGACAGCGACAAGTATCCGCAGGGCAACGCTTGACGACATCGACGGCATTGCCGCGATGGCGAACGAGCTGTTCTCCGCTCATGTCGATTACGATGCGCGGCGGTTCCTCGTTCCCGACGACGCACGGCGCGTCTATCGGAGCTGGTTCACCCGGCCGGGTGCGGATGGAAAACTTCTGTTTCTCGTCGGCGAGCGAGCCGATCGGACACTGTGCGCTTACGCCGTCGCCGAAGCGTACGCGATCGAACCGGAATTCAGCTCGCCGGAGCACGTCTATATTCACGACGTGTTCGTCGCGCCGGAGCTGCGGCACACGGGCCTTGCGGAGCAGCTGATTGAGGAGATCACGGAATGGGCGAAGGGTCGCGGGATCAGGCAGCTCCGCGCTATGATCGCGCTCGACAACGCGCGCAGCCTCGCCTTTTTCACCAAACGCGGCTTTCGCACGACCGTCACCGAGGTGACGCGTGATCTGACTTAAGTGCGTTGAGGGATGTTGGTGGAGCCAGGCGGGATCGAACCGCCGACCTCGTCATTGCGAACGACGCGCTCTCCCAGCTGAGCTATGGCCCCTTGCAGGCCGCGGCAAAAACTCGCGGCGGCCGACATGCGGGCGTCATTTACTCGCTCCCCCAATACCAAGTCAAGAATGGTCGAAATCGCCTGTTTTCGGGGCGTTTTGCTGCCCTTCCTCCCTTGTGAGAGAGGGGTCGAGACTATACGTTGCGGCCAGTTCCAATCCCGCCGTCCTGAGAGCCAGCACCACCCATGCGCGCCATTCTCGACATCGTTCTTATCGTTCTCGATCTCTATGTCTGGCTGCTGATCGCGTCCGCGATCCTGTCGTGGCTGATCGCCTTCAATGTCGTAAATACGCGCAACCAGTTCGTCGCGTCGGTCGCTGAATTCCTCTACCGGATCACCGAACCGGTGCTGCGGCCGATCCGAAACATCATGCCGAATCTTGGCGGTCTCGATATTTCGCCGATCATCGTCATCCTGATCATTCTCTTCATTCAGCGAGTGATCACCCTCTACGTCTATCCCAACGTCTTCTGATCGCGGGCCGCCGGATTGGCATTTCCCTGGCGCTACTCTGCGGAGGGTGTTGCAGTCGCATTGCGCGTGACCCCGCGTGGCGGGCGTGATGATTTCGACGGTATCGAAACGGATGCCGGTGGCCGATCGGTTCTGAAAGTGCGGGTAAAGGCGATCGCCGAGGGCGGCGAAGCCAATCGCGCGGTCATCAAGCTGCTGTCGAAAGCGCTCAAGGTGCCGCAGGCCAACGTGCGTTTGCTGTCGGGTGTGACCTCGCGCAGCAAACAGATCGCGGTCGACGGCGACCCGAAGCGGCTCGGCGAGATGCTGCACAAGCTCGTGGCCGATCCGGCCTGACACGACCAACGAAGGACCGACATGGCGGCGAAACTCATCGATGGGAAAGTCATTGCCGCCGATCTGCGCGCGCGCGTCGCGACGGAAGCCGCGCGGATCAAGGCGAGCCATGGGGTGACGCCGGGGCTTGCCGCGGTGCTGGTCGGTGCCGATCCGGCGAGCCAGGTTTACGTGCGCAGCAAGGTGAAGCAGACCGAAGCGGCCGGCATGGCGTCGTTCGAGTACGTGTTGCCGGAAACGACCACGCAGGGCGAATTGCTGGCGGTCGTCGACAAGCTCAACCGCGATCCGAAGGTGCACGGCATTCTGGTGCAACTGCCGCTGCCGAAGAGCCTCGATCCGCAGGCGGTGGTCGCGGCGATCGATCCGGCCAAGGATGTCGATGGCTTGAGCCCGGTGAACGCTGGCCGTCTCGCCAACGGCCTGCCGGCGCTGACGCCCTGCACGCCGCTCGGCTGCATCATCCTGACCAAGACCGTGCATGCGTCGCTGGAAGGCATGAATGCGGTGATCATCGGCCGCTCGAACCTCGTCGGCCGCCCGCTGGTGCAATTGCTGCTCAACGAGAATGCGACGGTGACCATCGCGCATTCGCGCACGCGCGATCTGCCGGAAATCTGCAAGCGCGCCGATCTGGTTTATGCGGCCGTCGGTAAAGCCGAGATGGTCAAGGGTAGCTGGATCAAGCCGGGCGCGACCGTGATCGATGTCGGCATCAACCGCATTCCGCTCGCGGACGGCAAGACGCGACTGGTCGGCGACGTCGCATTCGACGAAGCGCTTGAAGTCGCGGGTGCGATCACGCCGGTGCCGGGCGGTGTCGGGCAGATGACGGTTGCGTGTCTGCTGGTGAACACGCTGCGCGCCGCGTGTGCGATTCACACACTCGGCCCGCCGGGCGTGTAAATCCACAAAAGCAAAAAGCCGGCGCTCGGCGCCGGCTTTGGATTTCAGAAAACTCGGATCGAACTCAGTTCGTCCAGGCGAACGCCACCTTGTCGAGCGACTTCTGCCCGAACCGCTCCGACGAGCGCGCGACCATGCGGCCGCCGAGCGCGCGATAAAACTCCACCGCCGACTCGTTGTCCGACAGCGCCCAAATCACCATGCTCTTCAGTCCGCTCTGGGCGAGATCGCGCCGCGCGGCAGTGAACAGCTTGCGGCCGAAGCCGAGGCCCTGGAATTCGGGGCGCAGATAGAGCTCGTAGATTTCGCCTTCGAAGTGCAGGCTGCGGGCGCGGTTGCGTCCGTAGTTCGCATAGCCGGCGATACGATCGCTGAACGACAGCACGCTGACGCGGCTGCCTTTGCGAATCGCGCTGTCCCACCACTGCGGGCCGCGACGATTGATCAGCTTCTCGAGTTCGGCGCCGGGAATGATGCCCTGATAGGCGGCACGCCATGCTTCATCATGGGTGGTCGCGACGTCGGACGCATCCGCAGTCTTGGCCGGCCGAACCTCGATGAGGGTTGTGCTCATGGCATGGATCAAAGCAAGTCGGCGGGCGGGCTTCAAGGTCTGTGTTTAATAATCCGTTAATATGTGGATTTTCGGCATCATGTTCCCGCCGTTTGTGTACCGAAACGTGACAGGGCGCCGAGCCGGTGCGCCGCTAGGGCGACGAATGCTAGACTGATCGGTAACCGGAATTGCCGCTGACGGACGTTGGAATGATCCCAAAACCATCCCGGGTCTGGCCGTTGCGGGGGATCTGCGCGGTGATTCTCATGCTCGGCATGGCCGCCGATCCGCTTGTCGCGCAGGGCCGCGCCGGATCGCAGTCGGCGGAGGAAAATCCGGCGCGCCGCCAGCTCTGGCGGGTGCCGACGCCTGATCCGTCCACCTTGTCGCAGGCGGTGCTGTTTCGCCCAGTCGGCAACGGACCGTTTCCGCTCGCGGTGATCGCACATGCCTCGACACAAAACGCGATTCGCCGCGCACAGATGCCGCAGCCGGAGTACCGCGCGCTGGCGCAGGCACTGGTGGTGCGCGGCTATGCCGTGCTGGTGCCGGAGCGGCCGGGACATGGCGCCACCGGCGGGCCGTACCTCGAGGAGCAGGGCGGCTGCAGCAATGCGGATTACCTTTCGGCTGGGCGTGCGACCGCCGAATCGATTCGCAATGCGCTGGCGTTCATGCGCATGCAGCCGTTCATCGCTAAGGATGCGGCGCTGATCGTCGGCCACTCGGCAGGTGGGCTCGGCGCGCTGGCACTTGCCGCCAGCGATCAAGGAACGATCGCGCGTATCGTCGCGTTCGCACCGGGCCGCGGCGGCCGCGCCAACGATCGTCCGGGTGAGGTCTGCGCGCCGGAGCGGCTCGTCTCAGCCGCCGGGACCTTCGGCAAAGGCGCGCGTGTGCCCGTGACCTGGATCGTCGCGGAGAACGATTCGTATTTCTCGCCGGCGATCTCGCGGCAGATGGCAGATGCGTTTGGTGCGTCCGGCGGCAAGGTGGATTTCCGCATCGTGCCGAAATCGGGCGACGACGGGCATTGGCTGGCGGAGGGCGAGGGCGCGGTGCAGATTCTGGGCGGCATTCTCGGAGGCGGCCGCGGCGCGCCGGGCAAATCGAAATGACGCTCTACTTCGCTCTGAAATTTCTGCATGTCCTCGGCGCCATCGTCATTCTCGGCACCGGCACCGGGATCGCGTTCTTCATGCTGATGGCGCATCGCTCCGGCGACGTGGCGTTCATCGCGCGCACCGCCGGCGTCGTCGTGATCGCGGACATGCTGTTCACCGCGAGCGCGGTGGTGCTGCAGCCGGTCACCGGCTGGGTGCTGATGCAGATGACATCGTCCACGTCCGGCGAACTGTGGCTGCAGTCCGCGCTGATTCTGTACGGCGTCGCCGGGCTGTTCTGGATCCCCGTGGTGTTCATGCAGATCGAGATGCGCAATCTGGCGCGGCAGGCGCTGGCGGACAGTGCGCCGCTGCCCGTGCGCTATCACACTCTCTTTCGCCGCTGGTTCTGGTTCGGCTTCCCCGGATTCGGCGCCGTGATCACGATCCTCTGGCTGATGATCGCCAAACCACAGTTGTGAGATGCCAGCATGAGTGATGCATCGCCGCGAAAGGTCCTCGTGCTCGGCGCCTCCGGCCTGATCGGTCGGTTCGTCACCGACGATCTGCGCAGCCGCGGCTTCAAGGTCGTCGGTGCGGCGCGCGCGTTCTCGCCAGCGCAGAAGCGCAGCGTGGACGATCACGACATGCCGATCATGGCGATGGATGCGAACGCGCTCGCGTTTCTCTTCGCCGACCGCGACATCGACTGCGTCGTCAATTGCCTCGGCGTGCTGCAGGACGGGCCGGGCAGCGATACAAGCGATGTGCATCGCGGGTTCGTCGAACGGTTGATCGAGGCGATCCGCCGGACCGATCGCAAGCTGGTTCTCGTCCATATCTCGATGCCCGGCGATGCATCCGAGGACCACACAGCGTTCAGCCGCACCAAACGCGAGGCGGAGCAACTGATCGCAGCGTCCGGGCTGCGCTATGCGATCCTGCGGCCGGGCTTTGTCATCGCCCCGGCGGCCTATGGCGGCAGCGCCATGCTGCGCGCGCTGGCGGCGTTCCCGTTCGATCTGCCGGAGGAGGAAGCGGCGACGCGGTTTCAGCCAGTCGCTGTGCAGGATATCGCCACGACGATTGCCTGGCTGGCAGAACACGGCGTGCCGGAGACGGGCATCGTCTGGGACCTGATGCAGCCGCAACTGGCGACGCTCGGCGACGTGATCGACGCGTTCCGGATTGCGCTCGGCACCGCCCACATCACGCGGGTCAGGACGCCGCTTTTTCTCATCGATCTCGGCGCGAAGCTCGGCGATGCCACAAGCTGGCTCGGATGGATGTCGCCGATGCGCAGTACCGCCATTGCGGAATTGCGCCGCGGCGTTCGCGGCGATCCGTCCGCGTGGATGGCTGCGACCGGCATCAACCCGATGACGCTCGATCAAACTGTCGGCCGCCATCCGGCGACGATTCAGGACATCTGGTTCGCGCGCCTGTTCCTGATCAAGGCGCTGATCATCGCGGCGCTGGGCGTGTTCTGGATTGCATCGGGGTTCATCGCGCTCTTCGTCTCATATGATGCGGCGGCCGGAATCCTTGTGGCGCACAAGTTTCCGGCGTGGATCGTCGCTCCCATGACCATCGGCACCAGTCTGATGGACATGACCATCGGATGCCTGATCGTGCTGCGCCGAACGTCACGATGGGGCCTGATCTTCGGGATCGTCGCGTCGCTCGGTTACATGTTCGGCTCCGCCATTCTCGCACCCGATCTCTGGATCGAGCCGCTCGGCGCGCTGGTGAAGACCGGCCCTGCCATCGTGCTAATGCTGGTGGCGCTGTTGATGTCGGACAACAGGTGACGCATGGCGGCCTGGCCCGACGACAACGTCATTCTCTTCGATGGTGTTTGTATCTTCTGCTCACGCTGGGTGCGGTTCGTGGCAGCGCGCGACACGGCGAAAATCTTTCGCTTCACGGCGATCCAGTCGCCGTATGGGCAACGGCTCGCGCGACACTTCGGCATCAACCCGGACGATCCGGATACGAATGCGGTGATCCGCAATGGCGTCGCGTATTTCAAGTCGGATGCAGCACTGACCGTGCTCGGCAGTCTGCCGGGCTGGCCATGGGCGCGCATTCTGAAAGCGGTGCCGAAGCCGTTGCGCGATGCGGTCTACAATCTGGTTGCGCGCAACCGCTATCGCATCTTCGGCACGTACGACACGTGCTACGTCGGCGATGCGTCGTTCCGGGACCGGATTATCGGATAGCCGCCGTCTTCAGCGCAGCGAACGCTTCCTTTGCTGCCCGTTCGCCCGAATCCCGCGCGCCATGGGCGGTGGAAAAGAAGTTCGGCGAGGTTGCTTCACCGGCAAAGAAGAGACGTCCGTCGACGGGGGCGGCGAGGATCGCGCGATCGCCCGCGTGCCCCGGCAGCGCGTGCGAATAGGACCCGCGCGCGAACGGGTCGTGCGCCCAGCGCGATTCGCCGATCGGCGACAGCTTGCGGCGGAAGTCGTTACCGAGCAGGTCGGCGATCTCGTCGATGGCTGCGGCTGCCGTTGCGCCTTCGCCCGCGTTTTCCAGTTCGCGTGCGAAGGTGCCGCCGAAGAAACCGGCGACACACGCCTGCCCGAACGGCCGCAGATGATACGCGCCGGTGGCTACGCGCATGGTCGCGCCGCGCAGGCTGCCGTCGACCGGCAGCGCTTCCGGCTCGGCGAGCGCGAGCATCACCTTGTTGTCGAGGCCGAGCGGCAGGCCGGCGGCCGCCGCGACTTTCTCCGGCAGCGGCGGATGAAAGCGGATGTCCTCGCGCGCGAGAATGTCGGTCGGCACGGTGACGATCACCTTGTCGGCGTCGATCGTGCCGCGCGAGGTCTCGATGCGAATGCGCGCGCCGGAATGGTCGACCAACTTCACCTGGGTGTTCAGCGCAACGGGGCAGGATGCGCCATAAGCAGCGATCAGCGCGCCGTAGCCCTGGCGCACGCGCCAGTTCACCTCGGTGTCCTCATATGCATCCATGTCGTGGATCGAGACTTGATCAAGCTCGCAGCCGTTCACGTAGGTCGAGATCGCGTTGATCATCGGATTCCAGCGATTGCCGGGCTCCAGATAGAGATTGGCGGGAGCGTCTTCGTCTTTCTCGGCGGCGGCTTCCGCGCGCTCGTAGAATTCATCGAGCGCAGTGATGAATTCGTCGCGGTCCTTTTGCGGGAATACCTTGTCGACGCTCTGTTCGCGCCATGGCGGGCGATGCTTGTCGACCGTGAAGCCGAGTTGCTTGGCGATCGGCGTGAACGAATTCACGTCGCCGGAATGCAGCCACTCGCAGCCGAGGTCGAAACGGATATCGCCAGGCAGGATCAGCGTGGCGGAGCGGCCGCCGATCCGGTCGCGCGCTTCCAGCACCAGCACCGACAGTCCGGAGCCTTCCAGCGCGCGCGCGGCGCCAAGGCCGCCGGCGCCGGCGCCGATGATCGCGACATCGATGGAAGAGGGCAGGGACATGCGGAGGTTATCCGAAATGAAAAAGGCCGGGGCAAGCCCCGGCCTTGGTCAACTCTGCAATGCAAATGGCATCAGCTCGCCAGTGCTTCCTTGGTCTTTTCCGCGCGCTTGCGATCGTTCGGATCGAGGTGCTTCTTGCGCAGACGGATCGACTTCGGCGTCACTTCGACCAGCTCGTCGTCCTCGATGTAGGCCAGCGCCTTTTCCAAGGTCATGCGGATCGGCGGAGTCAGGCGCACCGCTTCGTCCTTCGAGGTGGTGCGGATGTTGGTGAGCTGCTTGCCCTTGAGCACGTTGATCTCGAGGTCATTGTCGCGGGTGTGCTCGCCGACGATCATGCCGCGATACACCTTCCAGCCCGGCTCGATCATCATCGGGCCGCGATCTTCGAGCTTGAACATCGCATAGGCGACGGCCTCGCCCTGTTCGTTCGAAATCAAGACGCCGTTGCGGCGGCCCTGGATTTCGCCCTTGTACGACGCGTAGCCGTGGAACAGGCGGTTCATGATTGCGGTGCCGCGCGTGTCGGTCAGCAGTTCGCCCTGATACCCGATCAGGCCGCGGGTCGGTGCGTGGAACACGAGACGCAGGCGATTGCCGCCCGACGGACGCATTTCCATCATGTCGGCCTTGCGCTCGCTCATCTTCTGCACGACGACGCCCGAGTGCTCCTCGTCGACATCGATGACGACTTCCTCGATCGGCTCCTGCCAGCTGCCGTTGTCGTCCTTGTGCAGCACGACGCGCGGGCGTGACACGGAAAGTTCGAAGCCTTCGCGGCGCATGGTCTCGATCAGGATCGCAAGCTGCAGTTCGCCGCGGCCTGACACTTCCATTGAGTCCTTGTCGTCGGCCTCGACGACGCGCAGCGCCACGTTGCCTTCCGCTTCGCGCATCAGGCGGTCGCGGATCATGCGGCTCGTCACCTTGTCGCCTTCAGTACCGGCGAGCGGCGAGTTGTTGACGATGAACGACATCGACACGGTCGGCGGGTCGATCGGCTGTGCCTTCAGCGGCGTCTCGACGGCCGGATCGCAGAACGTGTCGGCGACGGTGCCCTTGGTCAGGCCCGCGATGGCGACGATGTCGCCCGCTTCGGCGAGCTCGACCGGCTGCCGCTCGAGGCCGCGGAATGCCAGCACCTTGGTGATGCGGCCCTGCTCGATCACCTTGCCGTCGCGCGACAGCACCTTGAAGGCCTGGTTCGGCTTCACCGAACCCGACGCGATGCGGCCGGTGATGATGCGGCCGAGATAGGGGTTGGCTTCGAGGATGGTGCCGAGCAGGCGGAACGGACCTTCTTCGACCACCGGCGGCGCAACGTGCTTGAGCACGAGTTCGAACAGCGGCGTCATGCCGACATCGTGCGACGCATCCGGGCTATCGGCCATCCAGCCGTTCTTGCCGGAGCCGTAGAGGATCGGGAAGTCGAGCTGCTCGTCGGTGGCGTCGAGTGCTGCGAACAGGTCGAACACCTCGTTGACGACTTCGTTGATGCGCGCGTCGGGGCGGTCGACCTTGTTGATCGCGACGATCGGCTTGAGGCCGAGCTTGAGTGCCTTGCCGACGACGAACTTGGTCTGCGGCATCGGGCCTTCAGCGGCGTCGACGAGCACGATCACGCCGTCGACCATCGAGAGGATGCGCTCGACCTCGCCGCCGAAGTCGGCGTGGCCCGGCGTGTCGACGATGTTGATCTGCGTGTCCTTCCACTGCACCGAGGTGCACTTGGCGAGAATGGTGATGCCGCGCTCGCGCTCGAGGTCGTTTGAGTCCATGGCACGCTCGGCAACCTTCTGGTTGTCGCGGAAGGTGCCGGACTGCTGGAGCAGCTTGTCGACGAGTGTGGTCTTGCCGTGGTCGACGTGAGCAATGATGGCGATGTTTCGCAAATTCATGAGTCAGCCGTGCGGTTATCGAGGCGGACCATGTGCCGAGGTCCGGAATCCGGGGTCCAAAAACGTGGTGCCCGGCTTGGTGAAGCCGGGCACTCTGGACGCGTGCGGCGCAATATAGTCAAAAAACGTGAAAAAACAACGACTGATCGGCCGGAAAGCTTAATTCAGGTCAGGTCTGCGGCCGATTTTCACCAGTGTTTTCAGTGCCGCTCAGAGATTGGGCTCAGGCCCGCAGCTGGACGCTCGGGCGGGCCGGGCTCGGCGGCATCGACATCAGCAGCAGTTTGCGGTCGGCAACTGCGTTATGGAACTGCTCCAGCGCGATGTTGAAGGCGGTGAGCGTGCCTTCCTCGATCGCGCCATGCTCGAAGCAATTCAACGTATCGCGCATGATGTCGTCGGCTTCGATCTGCAACTCGTCGATCTCTTCCGTGTTGTTCGACTTGCGCACGATCGCAATCATCTCCAGCAGCCGGTCGCGGCGCGACGAGTTGCTGATGCGCTCGTCCTTGCGCATGTAGCCGGCGAACCACGCGCCGGCTGAGCCGAGCACGGACAGACCCATGAAGCCGAACCAGATGTAGTCGCTGTATTTTTCGAGGAACGTCTTTTCTTCGCCGTCGACATAGGCGGCAGCACCCGGATGCGCGGGCAGCGAGGCGTCCTTGTCGGTGTCCGGCGCTTCCAGCTTCGCGGCGTGAGCGTATTCAGCAAGCACAGACTGGCGCATCGAGAAGATCTGCCGCGTGAATGCAGCGACAGTTGTTTCCGGAAGCGCCTTGCGCGCGACAATGTGGTGATTGAAGCCGATGGTCTTGATCGCATCGTCCGGCTTGTCGTTGCCGTAGGCGCCGGCCGGGATCTCCGCCGACTCATACGCCGGATATTTCTGATCGATCGCGTCGGCCGCGTCGATCGCGAGGAACGTCGGCAGCGCGCCTTCGCGCGTCGTCGCGTTGATCGCATCAGCCGTGATGCGGCTGTTCACCGGACCAACGGCCATGAAAGCATCGAGGTTCTGACCTTTCACCGCTTCGGCAAAGCCGGTGGTCGAGAACTGCACGACTTCGTACTTGTCGGGCTTGATGCCGTACTGATCGAGGATGACCTTCAGCAGATTGACGTTGGCTGGCGTGCGGCCGATCACGCCGATCTTCTTGCCGGCGAGATCGGTGATCTTCTTGATCGGCTTGCCCTTGGCGGCGCCTTTCGCGCGCGGCGTGGTCGCGCGCGGCGGCGCCCAGAGCACGGCGACGTTCTTGCGCAAGGTCGCGACCGCCAATGCCTCTTTCGGCAGGTCGAGGTCGCCGCGAACGATGGCGAGATCGGTGGTGCCGTTGGCGATGCTGGTGGCCGCGGCGGTGGTGCCCTCAACAGGGATGACACGCAGACGGATCTTGCTGCGCTCGCGCGCGAAGGCTTGCGCCAGCGCCTGCACCACCTTCTGGTCGTCGCTGTTCGGCGGGCCGACGGAGATGCGCAGGGTCACCGGGCGCATGCTGTAGTAGTAGGCCGCAGCGCTCATCGCGAGGACGGCCAGCGTTGCGGCCAGCGCGATGAAAAAGGCAGCGATCCGCCGGGCGCGGGGGGTGCGCGGGGCGGATGGATCAAATGCGGTGGTGCCGATCTCGGTGGAACGCGACATCAGATTTTTCAGTGTCTCATTCATTCGATCAGCGCTCGCGTTGACTACTCATCGGGCTTTCGCCCTCGGGAGATATGGTGCGGCCGCCAAACGGATGATTCGTAAGGAAAATCTGTCCGTTCGTGGTAATCAAACAGGCGCTAGGCCAACATTGTAGCAAATTTGCAGCACGCTGGCTTGCCCCGCCTGCGACATGGTTACCGGCCGCTGCTGGCACAAGTGCCAGCCTCCGGGGTTGTTCCGTGACAAGCATTCCAAGAGACCATCAAGCAAGGAGCAGGCCATGGTGGAGAAGCTGACAGGCGAGGGACGCAAGCAGGCGCTAGGTCACATCCCCGGCTGGAGCGAGGTGAGCGGCCGCGACGCGATCCAGCGGACGTTCACGTTCAAGGATTTCAACGAGGCCTTCGGCTTCATGAGCCGCGCCGCGCTGGTGGCCGAGAAGATGGACCACCATCCCGAGTGGTCGAACATCTACAAGACGGTCGAGGTGGTGCTGTCGACCCACGACGCCGGCGGACTGACCGTGCTCGACATCAAGCTCGCCAAGGCGATGAACGAGATCGCCGGCAAGTAATCCGTCCGACCAGCTTGCGGCAGGTCATGCCCCTTCCCACCTTTCGCGAATGAAGCCGGCACCGGATCAGGACAACATGGCGCACGAGCAAACCATCGATGCCGAACCCGACAAGCTCGCGCGGGATCGCGAGAGCGTGCGCAAGCGGTTCTTCGCCAAGGCGAAGCGAGTCGCCGTGCATCTGCCGTTCGCCGAGGATCTGATCGCGGCCTATTACTGCGCGTTCGACCGCAAGACGCCGCGCCATGTGCAAGTGTCGCTCATCGGCGCGCTTGCCTACTTCATCCTGCCGTTCGATTTCGTGCCGGACCTGCTGCCGGTGCTCGGCTTCACCGACGACGCGGCGGTGCTGGCGACGGCACTGCGGCTGGTGACGAGCCACATTCAGCCCGACCATCGTGATGCCGCGCGCACCGCGATCGAACGGATCAAGAGCGGCGACACGCCGGCGGATGCATCGGCCGACTGAGCATTCCCCATCGCGGGTTTGGTGCTAACCTGCCGCTCTAAAGAAAAAGAAGCGGGAGGAAACGATGCGTGTTGCCATCATCGGAACCGGAGCGATGGGCTCCGTCTATGCGGGCCTCATGGGTGCGGCCGGCATCGATGTCTGGGCCATCGACACCTGGCCGGCGCACATCGACGCCATTCGCGCCGATGGCCTGCGCGTCTCCGGTGCGAGCGGCGACAAGACGGTCAAGCTCAATGCATCGCAGACCGTCGCGGATGCCGGCCCGATCGATCTTGCGATCATCGCGACCAAGGCCTCCGGCGTCGAAGCGGCGGCGCATGCGGTGAAGCCGGTGCTCGCGAAAGGCGGCACGGTGCTCACGATTCAAAACGGCGTCGGTTCGGCCGAGAAGGTCGCAGCCATCGTCGGTGCGGAGAAGGTGCTGATCGGCGTCGTCGGCGGCTTCGGTGCATCGATCCCCAAGCCCGGTCATGCGCATCACAACGGCTGGGAGTTCGTGCGTCTCGGCGAATACGCTGGCGGGATGACGGATCGTCTCGAACAGGTCGGGAAGGTCTGGGAGAGTGCAGGATTCAAGGTTCTGAAGTTTCCCGACATTCACCGCATGGTCTGGGAAAAGCTGATCTGCAACATCGCCTATAGCGGGCCCTGCACGCTGACCGGCCTCACCATCGGCGAAGTCATCAACAGCCCGGACGCGTTCCGCATTTCCGCTGGCTGCGCGACCGAAGCGTTCGAGATGGCGAAGGCGCAGAACATCACGGTCGAGATCGACGAGCCTGTGAAGTACGTCCGCGACTTCGGACTGAAGATTCCCGGCGCGCGTCCGTCGATGCTGCTCGATCACATAGCGGGCAGGAAATCGGAAATCGATGTCATCAACGGCGCGATCCCGCCGCTCGGCGACAGGTTCGGTATCGATACGCCGTTCAACGATGTCGTCGTTTCGCTGGTGAAGGGCAAGGAAACGGCGTTCAAGAGCTAGCAGTCAATTGTCGTCCCTGCGAAAGCAGGGACCCATACTCCGTGCCCTATCGAGAGTTCACAGCGTATGGGTCCTGGGTCTCGCATTCGCTCGCCCAGGACGACACCATCATGGATGCAGGATCACCTTGCCCATCGCCTGACGTCCGCCGAGCACCTTCAATGCATCAGCCGTCTTCGCCAGCGGGAAGGTGCGATCGACGTGCGATGAGATCTTGCCCTCCGCCGTCCACTTCACGAGCTTTTCGAGATTGGCGCGGTTCTTGTCCGGGTTCTGCCGCGCCCACGCGCCCCAGAACACGCCGCGGATATCGCAGCCCTTCAGCAGCGCGAGGTTGAGCGGCAGTTTCGGAATTTCACCCGCCGCAAAGCCGATCACGAGGAAGCGGCCTTCCCACGCCATCGAGCGCACGCCGGCTTCCGCATACGCGCCGCCGACCGGATCGAACACGATGTCGACGCCCTTGCCGCCGGTAATGCGCTTCAGGCCTTCCTTCAGGTCTTCCTTCGCGTAGTTCAGCGTCAATTCGGCGCCGTGCTGCTTCGCGAACTCGAGCTTCTCGTCCGACGATGCGCAGGCGATCACCTTCAGGCCCATCAGCTTGCCGAGTTCGCACGCGGCGAGACCGGTGCCGCCGGCCGCGCCGAACACAGCGAGCGTTTCACCGGGCTTCGGCGACGCGCGGTCTTCCAGCGCATGTAGCGCCGTGCCGTAGATGATGATGATGCCGGCGGCGCGATCGTAGTCGAGGTTGTCGGGGATTTTTACGATCGATTTTTCCGGCAGCGCGATTTTCTCGCGCGCGCCGTTGTGGCCGCACGAGGCAACGACACGGTCGCCCGGCTTCAAGGTTGTGACGCCGGCGCCGACACTCTCGATCACGCCCGCGACTTCCGCCGCCGGAGAGAACGGGAAGGGCGGCTTGATCTGGTACTTGCCCTGGATCATCAGGATGTCGAAGAAGTTCAGCGCCGCCGCCTTGATGGCGATCACCGCCTCGCCCGGACCCGCAACCGGATCGGGAACGTCGCCATAAACGAGGTCGTCGGGTTCGCAGTACTGCGAGCAGAGGATGGCTTTCATCGCTACACCTTGGGCAAGTTTTTCTGTCTGTTTATGCGGGCTTTTGTGCCGGATTTTGCAGGCCTCGACAACCGCGCGTTTCCACGGTCCGATGGTTGAAATTTCAGCGAAGTCGGCGATCAATTCCCGGCAAACGGAATGAGCACCATGTTCGACAAGGACTTTCTGCGCGGCAAGCGCATCTTGATCACCGGCGGTGGTACCGGGCTTGGTGCGGCGATGGGCCGGCGCTTTCTGACCTTCGGCGCGGAGCTTGTGATCTGCGGGCGACGCGAGGCCGTGCTACAGGAGACCGCGCAGCGCCTTGCGAAAGAGACGGGCGGCAAGGTGACGACACTCGTCTGCGACGTGCGCGATGCGGCGGCGGTCGATGCGATGATGGTCCGCGCGTTCGAAACCGCTCCGTTCGACGTGTTGGTGAATAACGCCGCCGCAACGTTCATTGCACAGACCGAACATCTCTCCGCACGTGCAGCCGATGCGATCCTCGCACCCACCCTGCATGGCGCGCTCTACTGTACCATGGCCGCGGGCAAGCGCTGGATCGAAGCGAAGCACACGGGTGTCGTGCTCAGTATTCTTTCGACGTCGACCATTACCGGCCGTGCCTTCACCGTGCCGTCGGCGATTGCGAAGTCTGGCGTGCTTGCAATGACGAAAAGTCTTGCCGTGGAGTGGGGACCGAAGGGCGTGCGTCTCGTGGCGATCGCGCCGGGTCCGTTTCCGACGCCGGGCGCGTCCGCAAACCTGCGGCCCGAGGGTCGCAAGGCGATCCTGCCGGAAGACCTCAACCCGCTCGGCCGTGTCGGGCAACACGAGGAGTTGGCCGATCTCGCGAGCTTCCTGATCTCGGACCGTGCCGCCTACATCAATGGCGAGATGGTCACCATCGATGGTGGGGCACACTTGCGCACCTCCGGCGCCGAGGACCTTCTCGGCTGGAGCGAGGCGCAGTGGGAGGCGCATCGTGCACGCCTCAAGTCGCAAAAATAGCGCCAAAAAAGCGTCGCAATGCTGGTTCCACTCTCGCATCCGGCGCTGTGCGGATGGATGCGCATTGGACGGATATTGGGCCGCGGCTTCACAATCGCGCTCCCGGTCGCTAAGGCATTTATGCAGTGGACCGAATCGTTTTGGGGGCTCTCGCGCAGCTGATGCAGCCGATGCGAGCGGAGGAATGAGGCGATGATCTCGGTGCGGTATGGAATGGCTTTTCTCGCGGCAGCCGCGCTGCTGTGCGGATGGTCATTGATCGGCGATCACTCCGGCGCCAGCGCGCAAAGCTCCAGCAGCGCGAAGTCGAGCAAGTCGACACCGGCGCCGCCCGCCAAGCAGAATGCTGCCAAGCAAAAGGGCGCACCCGCCAA
>FRDC01001360.1_pt1 | contig 52139 bp, 48 predicted proteins | sample 1106171 | NCBI WGS metagenome assembly FRDC01 (sample SAMEA3930566, study PRJEB13176) | freshwater metagenome | biome: Drinking water system; feature: drinking water; material: water | place: Singapore | collected 2014-12-20 | reverse complement strand
TGCTCGGGTCTGGCGGACAGCGGCAAGGCATGGGCATGCGACCCGTGGCAGCGGGGTGAAAGTTCCCGACCCGCCTGCCCGCGCGCTGTTCAGGGCGCCCGGCGCGCCGATCGGCGCCTAGCCGGCGGCGGTGGCCGGCCAGCCGTAGGCCGACATGCTGAGCCCGCCGTAGGAAAAGCTTTCGTGCAGTTTGGTCGCCGGGCCGCCGCCGCCGGCTGCGGCGGTGAACAGCGGCATCAGGTGGTCATCGGTCGGATGCGCGCGGGCGGCGTTCGGCGCCTGGCGGCGATAGTCGAGCAGCGCTGCGCGATCGGCATCGTGCAGCCGCGCGCTGATCCAGCCATCGAAGGCGCGCGACCACTCAGGCGCCGGCGCGTACTCCGGTTCGATCTCGCGCAGGTTGTGCACCAGGCTGCCGCTGCCGATCAGCAGCAGGCCGTCGTCGGCGTCGAGCAGCGGCTTCAGCGCCTCGCCGAGTGCCCAGTGGGCGGCGGCGTCGCCGGTGGAGGTCGACACCTGCACCAGCGGCACATCGGCCGCCGGCCACATCAGCAGCAGCGGCACCCAGACGCCGTGGTCGATCTGCGGCTGGCTGTCGCGGGCAGTCGGCAAGCCGGCCGCGCCGATCGCGGCCTGCACGCGGTCGGCCAGTGCGGCATCGCCACCGGCCGGGTACTGCAGCTGGTAAAGCTCGGCCGGGAAGCCGTTGAAGTCATGCCAGGCCTGGTAGCGATCGGCCTGCTTCACCGGGAAGCCGCGCGTCATCCAGTGCGGCGACACCACGATCACCGCTTTCGGCTTGTCCAGCGTCTGGCCTAGCGCGCGCAGGAATTCGTTGGCCGGGTGCTGGCTGGTGGCGAGCGTCGGCGCGCCGTGGCTGAGGAACAGGCTGCGGTAGCGGGGCATCGGGATCGGCATCGCGGCATCGGAGGGGTGCCTATGGTGCCGCATGCGGCGGCGGCGAATCGGCTAGCGGCGGCTGCCGAGCACGATGCCGCGCGCGCGCAGCTGGTCGAGGATCTCGGCGCCGGCGGCGAGCACCTCGTCGACATCCGGATGTTCCAGTTCCTCGGCGATCTGGACCAGCAGATCGGCGCCGGTGGCGTCCGGCTGCTCGTCGGCCAGGGTCAGCAGGCGCGCGGTCACGGCGTTGATCTCCAGGAAGCGCACCTCGTCCTGGTCATCGCGGTAGACCACCAGGCAGGTCTGCTGGCCGGTCGGCGCGGTCGGGATGAAATCGGGGCCGATGCGATGCACCGGCCAGTCGTAGGCCAGCGTCCACGACAGCGGCGACAGCCTCGGCGGCGCGTCCAGCAGGCTGGCCTGCGGGTGCACCTGCAAGGCTTCCGGCGACGGATCTTCGGCGGTGGACAGCGCCAGCTCCACCCATTCGTAGTGCGCCAGCGGCGCAAGGAACGGCAGATCGCCAGGGGCGGGCGGGCGCACGTCGGTGAGCCAGTCGACGAACTCCTCCGGCAGCCGGTGGAACAGCGGCGTGCGGGCCCGATGGTTGCGGAAGAAATCGCTGACCAGCGCGGTCCAGGCTGCGTCGTCGTGTAGCCGCCGCAGCACCGGGAAGGCGTTGCCGAGCAGGCCCAGCAGGTTGCCGAAGAACAGCTCGCGGTAGACCGCCATGCGTCGCTCGTCGATGCCGGCCGGCAGCGGATGCGCACCGGGGCCGCGCAGATGGGCGGCGAACGCAGCCTGCAGCGCCTGCCGGTGATCGGCCTCAGCCACGGGCGATCGCGCCGGGTGTTGCGGCTTCTGCCTGCAGGAGGCGGATCTGCGCGACCTCGGCCAGCAGGTCGGCCAGCGGCGGAATGTTGAAATCGCGCTCCAGCAGCGTCGGCAGCGGCCCGCAGCGGGCATAGGCCTGAGCCAGCAGCGCCCAGACCGGCGCGATGACATCCGCCCCATGGCTGTCGATGCGCAGGTCCGGTGCTTCGACATAATGGCCGGCCACGTGCAGATAGCGCACGCGATCGAGCGGCAGGCCGTCGAGGAAGGCGGCGGCGTCGTAGCCGTGGTTGATGCTGTTGACGTGGATGTTGTTGACGTCGAGCAGCAGGTCGCAGCCCGCTTCCGCCACCACCGCGTTGATGAACGCCAGCTCGCTGAGCTGCGCGCCGGGGGCGGCGTAATAGCTGACGTTCTCGACGGCGATGCGCCGCTCAAGGATGTCCTGCACGCGCACGATGCGCGCGGCGACATGGCGCACCGCTTCGTCGGTGAACGGAATCGGTGCCAGGTCGTACAGGTGGCCGTCGTCGCTGCACCAGCTCAGGTGCTCGCTGTAATCGGCAATGCCATGGCGATCGAGGAAATGGCCGATCGCCCGGACCAGGCCTTCGTCCAGCGGCGCCGGGCCGCCGAGCGACAGGCTCAGGCCGTGGCAGGCGAACGGGAAGCGCTCGGTGAACGCCCGGAACTGCTTGCCGAGCCGGCCACCGATCGCCATCCAGTTCTCCGGGGCGACCTCGAGAAACGCGATCGCCCCGGGTTCGACTGTCGCCAGCGGCGCCAGCAGCTCGCGCCGCAGGCCCAGGCCGGCGCCCTGCACTGCAGCGGGCTGCGCCGCTGCCGGCCCGGCCGCTGCGCCCATCAGCGCGACGCGCTCAGTTCGGCTTCGGCGTGCCGCCGCACTTGCCTTCACCACACTTGTGCTCGGCCTTCTTGTCGTCACCGGCCGCCGCCACCATGTAGCCGGCGCCGAGGTCGCTGACCTGGAACAGGCTGCCGGCATGGGCGGCGGCGCCGGTCAGGGCCATCGCGGTGCCCAGCACCACGGTCAGCGGCTTCTTGTTGATGCTCATCGTCTTGATCCTCGATTGGGTTCAGGCGCCTCGACGGCGCACGGGGGAAACTGTAATGGATGCCGGTCGGCGGTAACCGTTACGGCATCGATGCGACGGCGGATTCCGGCCGCCGGCCGCGTCATGGACATTTCCTATACTTTCTCGGCTTCGACAGTGCCGCCGGCGCTGTTCCCTGCTTGTCCAGCGGATGGCACCCCATGCTCGATCGCTCTGCCGAAACCGCGTTCGCCGCCGTGCTCGGCGCCCATGCGCTGCGCGCCCGCATCAGCGACAACCCCCAGTACTGCGGCCGCTTCACCGAGCCGGAACCGGCGACGCCGATCGGCACCTTCCACCTGATCGACGAAGGCGTCTGCGTGGTCGACCTGCCGCAGGGCGGCGGCGCCATCGAACTGCAGGCCGGCGATCTGGTGATGTTCCCGCATGGTGCCGCCCACACGCTGCGCAGCCCGCCGGATTGCGAGGCCGAGGACAGCCCGGCGGCGCAGCGCCGCACCGCGATCCTGTGTGGCGAGTTCGAGTTCGCCAGCGGCCGCCGCAACCCGGTGCTCGACGCGCTGCCCGCGTGGATCGTCGTGCGCCATGACGACAGCCAGCCGCAGTTCCGCCATCTTGCCCGGCTGATGGCGCACGAGGCGCGGCATGCCTCGTTCGGCCGCCAGCTGGTGCTCGACAAGCTGGCCGACGCGCTGTTCGTCATGGCGCTGCGCCAGCACATTGCCGCCAGCCCGGAGCGGCGCGGCCTGATCGCCGCGCTGGTCGATCCCCGCCTGGCCCGCGTGCTCGAAGCCCTGCACCTCGAGCCCGGCCGCGCCTGGACCGTCGCCGCGCTGGCGGCCCTGGCGCACCAGTCGCGCACCGCGTTCGCCCAGCATTTCCACGCGGTGCTCGGCGCCAGCCCGTACCAGTACCTGACCGAGTGGCGCATGACCGAAGCCCGGCGCCTGCTCGGCGATCCCCGGCACAGCGCCGCGACGATCGCCGAGCAGCTCGGCTACCAGACCGAAGCCGCGTTCCGCCGCGCCTTCAAGAAAATCCACGGCCACGGCCCCGGCCAGACCCGCCGCGCCGCCCGCCACGCCCGGATCAACGCAGTGCCGCCTGATCCCGCCAATGCCCCCTGATCGCCCGGCCGACGCTGGCACAATACGTTGTGCACCGCCGCAGTCGACGCGGGCCTCTAGCTCAATCGGTTAGAGCAGGGGACTCATAATCCATTTTTCCTTGCTGCATGCGAGTTTCGATGCCACCATCTTCCTCGGCGGCGGTGGATCTAGAAAGGGCCTTTAGCTCAATTGGTTAGAGCAGAGCACTCATAATGCTTTGGTTGCCGGTTCAAGTCCGGCAGGGCCCACCATCACCCGGAGACTCCGCCCTCGGTAACAAATTCGGAACAGTCAGCAATCGCTGCCGGGGATTTCGATGGCAACCTTTATTCAGACGCCCGCCGGCACATGGAAGGCGATCATTCGTCGTCGCGGGTGGCCGACGAAGATCAAAACGGAACGCACGAAGCGCCTCGTCGAGGATTGGGCGCGACGCACCGAAGACGAGATGGCTCGCGGTGTCTACGTCGATCGATCTGCTTCGGAGAAGCTCATGCTGTCCGACGCGCTCGACAAGTACGAGCGTGAAGTCTCTGCCGATAAGTCGGCTTCGACGAAGGTCAGTGAACGAAGGCGAATCGCTCTCCTCAAGAGGCACTTTGGGCGCTACTCGCTCGCAGCATTAACCGCGCAGATGGTCGCCGAGTATCGGGACAAGCGCCTTGCCGGCCAGATCAAGGTCAGTGCCTCTGCCAAGCCGGGGCCTCGTGCCGGCAACACGGTCCGGCTTGAACTCGCCCTGCTAGGCCACCTGTTCGAGGTGGCGATCAGGGAGTGGGGTATCGGCGCGATACAGAATCCGGTCCGCTACGTTCGCAAGCCGAAGATCGACGAACACCGGCAGAGGCGTCTCAGCGCGAAGGAGGAGGAGATCCTGTTCGCGGAGCTGAAGCGGCACTCGAATCCGATGCTCCTGTGGATCGCCTTGGTCGCGCTGCATACCGGGATGAGGTCGTCGGAGATCACCTCGCTGCGAAAATCGCAGGTTGATCTGAGCCGCCGAGTCATCACACTTCATAAGACGAAGAACAATCGGCCGCGCGAAGTACCGTTGAGCGCAGCTGCTGTCGAAACGTTGAAGCAGGCGCTTGCCAATCCCACGCGACCGTCGGACACGGATCTCATTTTTTTCGGCGAGCCCGGAAAGGACGGCCGCCGACGCCCTTACCAGTTCAACAAGGTCTGGCAGGAAGCGCGGATGCGTTCGGGCTTGAAGGACTATCGGTTTCATGACTTGCGGCATGAAGCCGGCAGCAGGCTTGCCGAGGGCGGCATGGATAGCCGCAAGATTTCAGCGGTGCTCGGCCATCTCGATCCCAAGATGGCGATGGTCTACGTCAATCTCTATGGCAGCGACTTGGTTGATGAGGTCGAGGATGCTTTCGTGAAACGGAAGGCTCGGCGAATGCGCGGGAAGGAGCACGCCTGACCCGGCGCTTGCTGCACCATCAACGTGCGACCCGGAGGGGATTCAAGTTAGGCGCGGCCGCCCTCTTCGGGGCGCTACTGGCGGGAGGTTGGTCAGCATCGATCTCGCAGGCAGCAGATCCGCTGGCTCGCATTCCAGCCCGACCGCGAGCCGGAACAGGACCGTCACGGTGAAGTTAAAGGCTCCTCTCTCCAGCGAGCTGTAATAGGTCCGATGGACCCCCACGCGGTCCGCCATGTCCTCCTGCGACATGCCCATCGCGAGCCGCCGCTGGCGGACGGCGTTCCCAATGAACTCGATCGACGGATGCTTTTTCTGCATCTCGCCGATTCTTGTCTTTGTCGTGTATAAATCTACATTGTAGAAATAACATTCACGAACGAGGACGCCTATGCGCAACGAAACATCAGCCTTAGACCGGATCGCCGAGGTGATGCAGGACCAGGAACTCGCGTTTCACGAACTTGGCCCGGTATGGGGTTCGCCGCCGCGATTGTTCGAGGCGAAGCTGCCGCCGGGTCAGGCGGTTCACGCCGCCGTGCAGGCGCTGCTGGATCACATCGAATCGCGGGGCTGCCATGCGGATGTAGTGAGGGCGATCCTCGCGGCCTGCCAAATGGGCGCTGATCGCGTCATCACTCCAAGCGCTGCACTGTTCGGGCTGTCGCCGGAACTTCTCGGCCATGTTCTCCGGGTGTTCGCATGGGTCGCGGCCACCGGCGGCTTGTCGCTCGATGACTTCGAGGATGGCGGTCAGCGATTCCTGCGGCTGGTCCTCCGTAAGCGCGGAGTGGCGGTGCGCGCACTGACTGACAAGGTTGGCCAATGAGGTCAGCGGTTCGATTGGCAGGGCTTGTTGCGCTCTCTGTTGCAGTCGGCTGCTCACCTGCAACGCCATCCGCAGACGACGCCCGCGAGGCCTTCGAGCGCGAGCTTCTTGCCCAGGTGAGTCCGAAGGCCACCGTCGGCAGTTTCCGGAAGACCGATGGTCTGACGTACCGCCAAGACGGCGTGGACGCTTACGACCTCGAATTCGCAGCCGATGTGGAAGTGCCGGGTCGCCGATTTGAGAAGGATGTCTTCCGCGGCAAGGTCACCTTCATTCGGAGCGAGAACGGATGGCGGGTACGGAATGTAAACGCTGAGGGCGAGGCTGAGTCCGCCGCGAAGCAGCAGGAAGACCGGGATCGCGCGGCAGTTGCCAAGATCGCGAACGACGTGCGGCTGATCGAAGCCATGGTGAACCTCTACAAGCTCGACAACTTCGTCTACCCGACCACCGAGCAAGGCCTGCGTGCCCTGATCGAGAAGCCGACCGCCGCGCCACTGCCCCCGAACTGGAAGCCAGACGGTTACCTCCGGCGCATACCTGTCGATCCGTGGGGCAATCCTTACCGCTACGAGAACCCTGGAACGCGCGGCGTCGAAGTCGACATCTACACCCTCGGCGCTGACAACGCGCCGAATGGCGAGGGCACCGCGGCTGACAGCGGCAACTGGCTGTACAGGCCGTAACTAATCGGCGGCGGCCCTGAATGCCGCACCCTGGCGAGATAGCGCGCATTAGGGGCGCACGAGCGACGATAGCTGCTGCCCGATCAGCCCCTATCGCTGCCGGTCGACCAGCGCACTAACCGCGGGACTACAGAGCCGGGCGTCCCTTCGCCAGCCGCGAACGTGCGGCCCCGTTTCCAATAATTTTAAGCGTTGACGCGCTGACAAAAGCGGGCCAAGTTGACTTTGTTAAATGCTTGCGGCAATGTTTCCGCAACGTTTCACGACAAAGGCAAAAACATGAGCAACAATGTTGGAGCGCTGGAGCTCGGGCAGTACGTCACCGTCATGCGCGAGCGAGCGGGAGTCAAGCAGGCAGAGCTGGCGCGCCGCCTCGGCTGGAGTCAGGCAATCCTTTCGCGGGTGGAAAGCGGTGAACGCGCTTGCTCCGCCGATGAGCTCGTTCAGTTGCTAAGCGCGATCGGCAATGAGGATGCGGAGCGGCTCAGAGCTGCCCTCGGCCGAGAATGGTCTGTGCTTGACCGGCCAGGCCTCGACCACCCGGATCAAGATCTCCTATGGTCAGCCGACGACGTGGCGCGGCAATTGAGAGAGCTCGCTCAGCAGCCTGATGTAAAGCACGCGTTCGAGCGCCGACTCTCGGCATACGTCGAAGAGCTTCGTGCTGTAGCCGACCTGCTGCAGAAGCGTGAGCACCAGGTGGCATTCATTGGCAGCATCGGCATAGGCAAGTCGACGGCTATCTGCCGAGTCACCGGTCTCGAAGTGACTGGGGCTGACTCTCCGAACCCCGCGCCGGTTCTGGAGGCAGGCGCTGGCGGCATCACCATCTGCGAGGTGCATCTGCGCCGCGGGCCTGGCTACGGCCTCGTCATCGAGCCGCGGAGCGACGACGCCATTCGTGCCGACGTGACCGACTTTGCTGAGTACATCCGAGGCTCCGAATCTGCGCCCAGCGATGGCGACGCCGGCGAAGAATCTCTGGGCATCTCGAAGGAAGTCGAGCGCGCGATTCGCAATATGTCCGGGTTGCGCGTTCGCCGAGAAAAAGGCGCAGACGGCAAGGCTGTTCGAAAAGACGATGCCAGGGATCTCTCCAAGAAGTCGGGAAGTGTCCGTGAGCTCGTGGTTGAAGTCCTGTCGCGGATGGACCTTCCTCGGCGTGATCGTCGGGACGTTTGGCATGACGCCAGCACGGGTAAGCAGCCGCTCGAATGGTTGAAGGAGACCTTCGAGAAGGTCAACAACGGCCGACATCCAGACTTCACCCTGCCGCGGCGCATTGAAGTAGTCGTCCCCAGCGCCCTGGTACAGGTGGATGACCTTTCGGTTCGTTTCATCGATACCAAGGGTATCGACCGAACAGCCGCTCGCGCGGATCTCGAAGGCCTTTTGGACGATCCGCACACGCTGTCGCTCTTGTGCTCCGGCTTCAACAATGCCCCGGCGGCAGAGGCGCGCCTGCTGCTCGAACGCGCCAAAGAGGCGGGCGTTCGCGGTTTGGGAGAGAAGGCTGCTCTGCTGGTCCTGCCGCGCCCCAACGAAGCGCTCGCGGTCAAGGATGAACTTGGCCAAAAGGTCGAAACGGCGGAAGAGGGGTACGAGCTAAAGCGCGAGCAGGTCAGCATGAGTCTGCAGCCGCTCGGGCTTGGTGAGTTGCCGGTCAGTTTCTTCAACTCATATCTGGATGATCCCGCTTCGCTGCGAGCATTCCTGCAGGATCGTCTGCTTGCATCCCGCGCCGCCTTTCGATCAAGGCTTCAGGCCGTCGTTTCTAACGCGGGAGAACTGCTCCGCAACCACGAGAAGGAGCAGGCCCAGGCCGTCATCCGCCAGGCGGGTTCACAGCTGCAAACGTGGATTGCGCGACATCGCGGCGTGAAGCCACTAAACGCTCACGTTCAGGACAGCCTGCTGAGCGAAATGACCCGAACCTATGCCGCGACGGTTCGGGCTGCGGTCAATCGCGAGGGTGACTGGCACAACTTCGACTACAGACACCACCTCGGCTACGGCGCACGCCGTATGGCAGTGCTGTCTCTCGGTGACAGCGTCCAGGGCTTCAGTGTGATCTGCCAGAACATGGCAGCTACGCCGGAGCTTGAAGAGGCCGGAGAACTTATCGCGCAAGCGGAGCGTGGCCTCCAGATGGCTTACGACGAATTGCTCCAGAAGGTTCAGATCATGGGCCAGGCCACATTCCTCGAAGAATTGCGGCGCGACAAGGCGTTCTGGGATGCATGCCAGGGCGAATGGGGACGCGGAAGCGGCTACAAAGACCGCGTAGCGCGGCACAGTCGGAATTGGTTCGGCCAAGCAGAGCGCCAGCAGCTGGAAGAAGAGCTGCTCGCGATGATCCAGCGCGAGTGGTCGGCTGCACTTGCTCGCATTGAGGAGCTTCTGGAAATCGACGAGTAGCCCCGCCGGCGTCGGGCGATGACGCGAGCTCGAAGCGTCCTACCTCGCGGTTGCCTAAACAAATTGTCAGAAACTGTTGCAAGGTTAGAATAACCTTGTTAGAGTTCATTCCATCAACGGCGCGCGATTTAATCTTGGAGGCCACATGGAACCCACACAACACCTTGGAAAGCGGATGGCACAGCGCGGGATCTCGCGCAGCCTGGTGGATTTGGCGATGGAGCTCGGCACGCCAGAAAACGACAAAGTAGTCCTCGGGAAGAAGGAGCTTCGGGAGCGCCTCGAAGTGCTGGACAGCGAGCGCAGGCTGCTCATGAAAGCGCTCGACAAGGGTGGCGTCGTGGTCGTCGAAGACAACGGAAAGCTCATCACTACGTACCGTTGCGAAAGCCGCCGGAATCACTGAGAACGCGCATGAGCAAGAAAGCGTTGTGGCAGCTGATGGAATGTTTTAGGGGTGGTCCAGATCCGGCTTGGATGGTCTGCGAAAGATCCCTTCAGCTCATCGCGTGGGTGCGGCTGAGTGCAACCGGGTCGCTCCCATTGACTGAGTCGCTTGAAGCCGCCGCGGCTGCAAACGACGCGACGCTGCGCGATATCCTGCAGAAACTCACGAAGCATTCGGACCTGCATCGGGACGCATTCGAAACCCTGGCCGCCACTCGGATCGAGTCCGGTATTCGGCAAGCGATCAGCCTGTGCGTCCAGTTTCTCAAGCAAGGCGTGCTTGGGCCAGAGCTTCTTGTTGCCGACGATGCCGCAGAGCTGGCACAGGGAAACGATGGCTACATCGCGCCCGGTCTGGCGGACCTGCTGATCGGCCTCGGGGAAGCATCGAAGCCGGTCACGGCGTATATCGCTTGGTACTACGCCGTCCAGTTGATCGAACGAGGATTACGCGCGTTCCCGAAGCTGCATTGCGATGTTCCAGCACGATCCGCGCTTCCCAGCCTGCTGGCGCTAATTGCTCACGGGGAGCCAACGCTCGCCTACTGCGACCCAATTCGCGCTCCCGCTGCCGTACGCGCCGGGCGTCTTCAGCCATTCGATGTCGCAATCGCAGTGCCCCCGATTGGCGTGAAGTATGAGCCCGCCGCCGTGCAGCAGGACCTGTTTGGCAGGTTTCCCGGGTGGCTCTCTCAGGGCAAAAGTCCTTCGAGTTCGGTCCTCTGGATTAAGCACCTCCTCGCGACTGCTACGAAGCGCGTGGTGGTGGGCGTCCCCAACAGCGTGTTGTTCGGCACTTTCAGCGAAAGCCACCTCCGACGTGATCTCATCGAAGCAGGCCAAGTTGAGGCCGTTATTTCCTTGCCGCCGGGTCTACTGTCGGGGGCCGGCATCCCTCTAGCAATCTTAGTTCTCAGGCCGGCAGGAGGCTGCGAGCAAGTGCGTTTTGTGGCTCCTCATGAAGGGCGGTTTTCCCGAAAGGGCGACAAGGGAACTCGCACCGATCTGGTCGATGTCCCCGGTCTGATCGCATTGCTGAATGGCGAGGAGGTTCCCGGCCAGACCAAGGACATCACCAAGCATGAGATCCGCGACGACAGCTACCAACTCCAGCCCAACCGATATGTGACCTCGGTCGATCAGCAAAGGGCGGAGAAGGTACTGGCTGGCATGCACCGCGTGCGCCTCGGAGATCTGGTCGAAACCGTTCGGCCGATCATCTACAAGGCATCTGACGGCCCCGTGTTCGATGTTCGCGAAGTATCGATCAGCGACCTGAAAGCGGGGACCTTCATCAGCGAACCCGAGAAGGTGGTCGAAGTTTCGGGGGAGCTTGAAGACAAGGTTGCTCGCCAAGCCCTGAAGCCACTCGACATCATCGTGACGATCAAGGGAACGGTGGGACGAGTCGGTCTGGTTCCGATTGCTGCCAAGAGCAGCGAAACGCCCTGGGTCCTCGGCCAGTCCTCGATTGCGCTGCGAATGACGAAAGAAAGCCCGCTAGACGCGCGAGTGCTGTTTACCTTTCTGCGTTCTGACTTGGGGCAGGAACTCCTCAAGGGCATTGTCTCTGGTGCTGCGATACCGCTGATCCAGCTCCGAGAACTACTGGCTCTCGCAGTACCTGTGCCCTCGCACGAGGACGCGAAGCACTTCATCGACTCCTTCGAGCGACAAGCATCTATTCAGGCGGAGATCGACCACCTGGCCAAGGAACAAGCGCAGCTGTCGGCCGCCCTGTGGGCCTGAGCACGCAGCTTCATCACGAATCAAGGACACCCATGTTCGAACAGACCTTCAAAAACATCGACGACATCCTGCACAAGGATGCTGGATGCACCAGCGAGCTCGACTACACGGAGCAGTCGTCCTGGCTGCTGTTCCTCAAGTATCTCGATGCCCTGGAAGCCGACAAGGCGTCCGAGTCCGAGCTGGACGGCAAGACCTACCGCTACATCCTCGATGAGGCCTACCGCTGGGAGCGCTGGGCGGCGCCCAAGGGTAAGGACGGCAAGATCGACCACAACGTCGCACTGACCGGCGATGACCTCCGCGACTTCGTGAACCAGAAGCTGTTCCCCTACCTGGCCGGCTTCAAGCAGCGCGCCAGCGGGCCAAACACCATCGAGTACAAGATCGGCGAGGTGTTCAGCGAGATCAAGAACCGGCTGCAGAGCGGCTTCGCGCTGCGCGACGTGATCGACCGCGTCGATGAGCTGCGCTTCAACTCCCAGAAGGAGAAGCACGAGCTCTCGCACCTGTACGAAGCCAAGATCAAGAACATGGGCAACGCCGGCCGGAACGGCGGCGAGTACTACACGCCGCGCCCGTTGATCCGCGCCATGATCAAGGTGATCGACCCGAAGATCGGCGAGCGCATCTACGACGGCGCTTGTGGCTCGGCCGGCTTCCTCTGCGAGGCCTACGACTACCTGCTGCCGAAGGCGACGAAGGCCGACGACCTCGCCACCCTGCAGACACGCACCTTCTTCGGCAAGGAGAAGAAAAGCCTCGCCTACGTGATCGCGATCATGAACATGATCCTGCACGGCATCGAGGCGCCCAACGTCATCCACACCAACACGCTGGGTGAGAATCTCAACGACATCCAGGACCGGGACCGCTACGACATCGTCCTGGCCAACCCGCCGTTCGGCGGCAAGGAACGAAAGGAGGTCCAGCAGAATTTCCCGATCAAGACCGGTGAAACCGCCTTCCTCTTCCTGCAGCACTTCATCAAGTCGATGAAGGCTGGTGGCCGGGCCGCCATCGTGATCAAGAACACCTTCCTGTCGAACACCGACAACGCCAGCACCAGCATCCGCAAGCTGCTGCTGGAAAGCTGCAATCTGCACACCGTGCTCGACTGCCCCGGCGGCACCTTCCAGGGGGCCGGCGTGAAGACCGTGGTGCTGTTCTTCGAGAAGGGCGCGCCGACCCGCAAGGTCTGGTACTACCAGCTTGATCTGGGACGCAACCTCGGCAAGACCAACCCGCTGAACGACGACGACCTCACGGACTTCGTTGAACGGCAGAGGACGTTCGCGGATTCACCGAAGAGTTGGTCGGTAGACGTGGCCGGCATCGATGCCGCGACCTGGGATCTGTCGGTCAAGAACCCGAACGGCAGCGGCGAGGTGGTGATGCGGACGCCGCTGGAGATCCTCGGTGAGATCGCGGCGCTGGATGAGGAGGCAGCCGAGGTGCTGGCGACGATTCGGGGTCTGGTGGCGTGACGATGAAATGGGCCACCAAATCAATCGGAGAGGTATGCAATCTTGCGACCGGCGGTACGCCGTCTAAGGCAAAGCCAGAATATTTCGGAGGTGAAATTCCATGGCTTGTCTCTGGCGATATCAATCGAGGGCAGATATTTGAATGTGATGGCCGCATTACCGCCGCCGCTATGCGTAGTTGCAATGCGAAGCTCCTGCCAAAGGACTCGGTGATGATCGCCCTGAATGGCCAAGGTAAGACACGCGCAACCGTCGCGATGCTCCGAATAGAAGCTGCCTGCAATCAGTCGCTCGTATGCATCACTCCGATGGATTACTCCGTCCTTCTGCCGGAATTTCTCTATGCGAACCTGCATGGCCGATACGATGAGTTACGTCGCTTGACGAGTGACGATGATAAGGATCGTCGCGGGCTGAATATGGGGATCATTCGAGAAATCCAAATTCCAGTCCCACCTATGCATGAGCAGCGCCGCATCGTCGCCATCCTCGACGAAGCCTTCGAGGCCATCGTCATCGCCAAGGCTAATGCCGAGAAGAACCTGCAGAACGCCCGCGAGTTATTCGACAGCAAGCTGCGTGCGCTGCTCGGCCAAGATGTTGCCGGGTGGCCACGGAAAACACTGCCAGAGATCGCGGTCGACTTCGGCCGTGGCAAATCTAAACATCGACCACGCAACGATCCCAAGCTCTACGGCGGGCCGTACCCGTTCATTCAAACAGGCGACGTACGAAGTGCAGAGCACCTGATCACTGAATATACGCAGACCTACAGCGATGCAGGCTTAGCTCAGAGCAAGCTGTGGCCAAAGGGTACGTTATGCATCACGATCGCAGCGAACATCGCGGAGACAGGCATTCTGAACTTCGAGGCCTGCTTCCCTGACAGCGTCATAGGCGTCGTGGTGGACGAGAGAAAGACAAGCAGCAAGTATCTGGAATACATGCTGCACACAGTCAAAGCTGATCTTAAGGCCAAAGGCAAGGGGAGCGCCCAAGACAATATCAATTTAGCCACCTTTGAAAGCGAGCGTTTTCCGTTCCCCGATCTCGGCACCCAAGCGCGAATAGTCACCTTGCTTGACGACCTTTCCTCCGAGGTTCAGCGCCTTGAGGGCTTCTGTACCCTGAAGCTGACCGCGCTCGACGATTTGAAGAAGTCGCTGCTGCATCAAGCCTTCACCGGCCAACTGACCGCCAAGACCACTGACCAGCAACTCGCCGAGGTCGCATGAACGAAGCCGAAACCCGCGCCGAGCACGTCGACCCCGCTCTAAAGGCCGCCGGCTGGGGCGTCGTCGATGGCAGCCGCATCCTCCGCGAGCACGGCATCACCTTGGGCCGGCTGCAGGGAGGCGGCGGGAAGAGCGCGCGGGCCAAGGCCGAGATCGCGGACTACGTCCTCGTCTATCGCAATACCAAGCTGGCGGTCGTCGAGGCCAAGGCCTGGGACAAGCCGTTGACCGAGGGCGTGGCGCAGGCGAAGGGCTACGCCGCCAAGTTGGCCGTTCGCCATACCTATGCGACCAACGGGCAGGGCATCTACGGCATCGACATGGCGACCGGGGCCGAGGGCGAGGTCACCGCGTACCCGAGCCCGGAGGTGCTATGGCAGATGAACTTCGCCGAGGCCAACGCCTGGCGGGATCGCTTCGCGGCGATCCCGTTCGAGGACAAGGGCGGTACCTGGCAGGGGCGCTATTACCAGGACATCGCGATCAACCGTGTGCTCGACACGATCGCCGGCGGCCGAGACCGCATCCTGCTGACCCTGGCCACCGGCACCGGCAAGACCTTCATCGCCTTCCAGCTGGCCTGGAAGCTGTTCCAGAGTCGCTGGAACCTCGGTGACTGGAAGAGCAGCGGTGAGCCGATCCGTCGGCCGCGCATCCTGTTTCTGGCCGACCGCAACATCCTCGCTGACCAGGCTTACAACGCCTTCTCGGCGTTCCCGGACGACGCGCTGGTGCGCATCGATCCGGCGGACATCAAGAAGAAAGGCCGGGTCCCGAAGAACGGTAACGTCTTTTTCACGATCTTCCAGACCTTCATGAGTGGTCCGGGCGGGTCGCCGTACTTCGGTGAATACCCGGCGGACTTCTTCGACTTCATCGTCATCGACGAATGCCACCGCGGCGGCGCGAACGACGAAGGCAGCTGGCGGGCGATCCTCGAATACTTCTCCGCGGCCGTGCAGTTGGGCCTAACGGCGACGCCAAAGCGCAAGAACAACGCCGACACCTATGCCTACTTCGGCGAACCGGTGTACCAGTACTCGCTCAAGGAAGGCATCAACGACGGCTTCCTGACGCCATTCAAGGTCCGGCAGATCGCGACCACGCTCGACGACTACGTCTACACCGTCGACGACCAGGTCATCGAGGGCGAGATCGAGGCTGGCAAGCGCTACGAAGAAAAGGACTTCAATAAGCTCATCGAAATCCGAGAGCGCGAGGACTACCGGGTCAAGCTGTTCATGGACATGATCGACCCGCGCGAGAAGACACTGGTGTTCTGCGCCACGCAGACTCACGCGCTCGTCGTGCGCGACCTGATCAATCAATACAAGAAGATCCCCGACCCGCTGTACTGCGTGCGGGTGACGGCGAACGATGGCGCCCAGGGCGACCAGTACCTGCGGGACTTCCAGGACAACGAAAAGACCATCCCGACGATCCTGACCACGTCGCAGAAGCTGTCGACCGGCGTCGATGCCCGTAACGTCCGCAACATCGTGCTGCTGCGGCCGGTGAACTCGATGATCGAGTTCAAGCAGATCATCGGCCGCGGCACCCGCCTGTTCGACGGCAAGGACTACTTCACGATCTTCGACTTCGTGAAGGCGCACCAGCACTTCAGCGACCCGGAGTGGGATGGCGAGCCGCTGGAGCCGGAAGCCAGAAAGGGGCGCGGCGGTGGTGGCGAGGAAGAAGAAACCGAGCCGACCGGCCCGAATCCGGAGCCACCACCGCCAAGACCACAGATCACTAAGGTCAAGCTGGCGGACGGAAAGCTGCGAAGCATTCAGAGCATGACCGCGACCAGCTTCTGGGGCGCTGACGGCAAGCCGCTATCGGCCGCTCAGTTCCTCGAAGCCCTGTACGGTGCGCTGCCAGAATTCTTCAAGGACGAGGACGAGCTACGCAAGCTCTGGAGCGTGCCTGATACCCGCAAGGCGCTGCTGGCGGGCCTGGCAGAGAAAGGCTTCGGCCGCGAACCTCTGGCGGAGATGCAGAAGATTATCGAGGCCGAGAACAGCGACCTGTTCGACGTGCTGGCACACGTCGCGTTTGCTGCGACACCCGTCAGCCGCGAAGCCCGTGCTACCGCAGCGAAAGCAGCGTCGGCACTGGGTCTGACCGACAAACAACTAGCGTTTGTCGAGTTCGTTCTCGCCCAGTACGTCAGCCAAGGCGTCGATGAGTTGGATGCCGAGAAGCTCTCGCCGCTGCTCAAGCTTCGCTACCGAGCGCTTCCCGATGCTTTCGCGCAGCTCGGTCGGCCTGAAGAAGTACGCGGACTGTTCGTCAATATGCAGAAGTACCTGTACGCAGATCAATGAGCGGTCGCCGTCCACAAGGTAACGGTCCCTGATCTGTTTTCTCGGGCCAGATTCAAGGTGCGTTTGCAATTCACTGAGCCGGTCGGAAGTGCTGTCCGCTGTGCTCATCTAACGAGTCAACGTATCTGATCTTCGGAGTGACCCTTCCGACGCAGTCATCGCACTTGAGGAATCGAAAATATGAAGGTCGTCCGGCTCAGTATCGAAAACTTCCGCAGCATCAAATCGACAGATCTGAAGTTCGATGGCCACACTTTGCTCGTCGGTCCGAACAACGTCGGCAAGAGCACCGTCTGCGAGGCTCTCGATCTCGTGCTTGGACCGGACCGAATCTCGCGGTTCCCGCCCATCGAGGAGTTCGACTTCCACAATGCACATTATCTTCAGCCTCCAGCGGATGAAGGTGGTGAGCCAACGCCAGTTCGCATCCGCATTGCCGTGGTCTTGGTCGATATCAACGCCGAGGTTGAGAACCGCTGCGGCCAACATCTGGAGTTCTGGCATACCGTTGAGGGTCGGGTACTCGGCCCCGGCGAGGCTGCGGAAGCCAACCCGCCTCTCGTCGTCAGCTGCCTTCGCCTAGAAACCCAGGCCTGGTACAACGCAGAGGAAGACGAGTTCGAGGCGCAGACTTACTTTAGCCACAGCCCGAACGCGGAGCCAGATGAGCTTGATCGTGTCGGCAGGGACATCAAGCGCCTGTTCGGCTTCCTATATCTGCGAGCGGTCCGCACCGGGTCCCGCGCGCTCAGCCTGGAGCGCGGCTCCCTGCTTGATGTGATCCTGAGGCTGCGGGGTACCCGGGCCGGCCTGTGGGAGAAAACCATTGAGCGGTTGCGCGGCCTGGACATCGAACAGGACGCGGCAAACCTGCACCCGGTGCTGCAGTCGATTGAGGCGAGACTCGGCAACTACATCGCCACCGACGTTCCGGGCAGGACGACGAAGCTTCATGTCTCTCAGCTGACGCGGGAGCACTTGCGCAAGACCATGGCCTTCTTTTTGTCCATGTCGCAGGAACAGCAGCCCGTACCCTTCCAACAAGTCGGCACGGGTACGCTTAACGTCCTTGTCCTGGCATTGCTGTCCTTTATCGCTGAGTTGAAGCCGTCCTCGGTGATCTTCGCCATGGAGGAGCCTGAAATCGCGGTACCCCCGCACACGCAACGCCGTATCGCCGACTACCTGCTGCACAAGACCACTCAGGCCTTCACCACATCGCACTCGCCGTTCGTCATCGAACGGTTCGAGCCAGAGCAGACGCTGCTCCTTTCGCGCGGACCGGACTCCAAAGTGGTCGGACAGCGCATGTCGGATACATCTGGCCTCAAAGGCAATGACTTCCGCCGCTATGCCCGCCGAGGGCTGACGGAATGTATGTTGGGCAAGGGCGCGATCGTCGTTGAGGGCTTGACCGAGTTCCATGCACTGCCGGTTGTCGCCAGAAAGATGGAAGAAGCAAACGTCGATCTGCACCCGCTGGACATCGCTGGTGTGGCTTTCTTCGACGCGGATTCAGAGGGGCAGATGCCGAAGTTTGGCAATTTCTTCAAGAGCCTCGGCCTGAAGACCTTCGGCTTCTATGATCTCGCGACGCGATCTCCGCAGAAGAAGCAGGAACTGGTCAATGCGTACGACATTGACTGCGAGCATCAGTACGCTGGGTTCGAAGCTCTCGTCGTCGCCGAGATGTCCGTCGATCGACTATGGGCATTCCTCGATGATCTCCGACAAACCGGAGATTGCGGGAACTTCCTCATCCCCGAAGTGCGTCCAGATGACGATGCCGTACGCAGCTTGGTAAAGAGCGCCCTCAAGGGGAACAAGGGAGCAGGATGGGCTGCGAGGTTGCTCGACGGCTGCGCCCTCGGCGAGTTGCCAGCGACCATCACCACATTCCTAGGTCAGGTTTACGCGCACTTCCCGAAGCCGGCTGAAGTCCCGCCGGAGGCGGGCGCAGAGGTGCCGGCGGAACCTGCACAGCCCGGCGTTGCGGGCGCACCCGCCTGAACGGCAGGCGGACGTGCAAATTTGTGCGCTGAGGCAGAGCCTACTTGAATGCCAAGGGCATGCCCTTGTGTTGGGCGGTCCGGGTAGCGGCAAGACCACGATTGCGCTGAAGAAGGCCGTATTGCGGATCAACGCCGGACTAGACTCCGGGCAGTCGGTGCTGTTCCTGAGCTTTTCGCGGGCCGCCGTTGCAAGACTGGGCGAAGCGATGAAGCAGGAAGTTCCGAAGGCGCAGCGCAACCAGTTGAGCATGCAGACCTTCCACTCGTTTTTCTGGATGCTCCTGTCCGCTCACGCCTATCTCCTGGGCGTCCCACGAAAGTTACGAATCCTGCTGCCTCAGGATGAGCAGGTTGAATACGGGTCCATCAGATCGCGGGAACGAAACGACCAGAATCCGGAGTGGCGAGCATGGCTTGCGAGGCGTGAAGAGATGTTTCGGCAGGATGGCCGCATCGCCTTCGACCTCTTTGCCCGCAATGCGGAAGCGCTGCTCACCCACAGCGGGCATGTCCGCAGGCTCATTACGCAGCGCTATCCGCTGATCATCGTCGACGAGGCACAGGACACTGACGCGTACGCCTGGCGATGTATCGACTTGCTGTCTGCAACTGCACAGATCGTCTGCTTGGCTGACCTTGATCAGCAAATCTTCGACCACCTCCCTGGCATTGGTCCGGAGCGGGTTCAAGCCATCCGACAAACTCTTGCGCCGCTGGAGATCGACCTCGGCGGACAGAACCATCGCAGTGGCGGCACCGAGATTGCGATTTTCGGACAAGACATCCTCGCGGGCCGCGCGAGAGGTGCGCCGTATGCAGGCGTCTCGGTGTCCGGATACGACCCCCGGCGCCAGTCGCAGAAGACGGCGTTGAGAATGGCACTCGGCATCCTGCAGCGAGCCATCAAGGCTGCCACCGGTAGCTATGGCCGGAACATCGCGATCCTGACGCACTCGGGTGCGTCCGCTGCGAAGATTTCTGAAGCGTTGAACGCCGACCCCAAGCCCGTTCGCCACAAGCTCGCTTTCGATGAGGGTGAAGCGATGCTGAGCGCCAGGTTCGCTGCATTTCTTCTCGAACCGAAAGATGAGGCGACGCGATGCGAAGACATTTCTCTCGGGCTTGAAATCCTGGCAACGTCGAAGGCCGCGGCAGGCCGTGCAGCAGCCGCCCAGTGGCGGCTGTGGGCCGCGCGCGTCCGCGAAGGGCGGGAGCCGCGTGCACAGTTCGTTCAAGCTGTGGCTGGCGTGATCGACGCCCTGCGGCAAGCGTCGTTTACGGGTGACCCGGCTCGGGACTGGTCCCACGTAAAACGACTATTGCGGGACTCAGGTGACCCGGAGTTGGTCAATGTAGCCAAGAGCCTGGACTACCTCGTGGCCTTCAACCGAGGCCGCAGGATCAGCGCTGGGCTCGGAGCGATCTGGGCACGGGACGGCCGGTATACCGGGGCACGCGAAGCGTTGGACATCGCGCTCGCGCAAGACCAGATACTGGGTGGTGTCGACGACCCGCCCGGAATTCAGGTCATGACGATTCATAAGTCAAAAGGAAAGCAGTTTGATGGCGTCATCGTGATCCGCGAGGGCAGGCACGATGGTAGGCGCTGGGTCTCGTCGTTCGTCTGGTGGGATGACAGGCCGCCATACTGGCGCAGCCGAAAAATTCTGCGGGTTGGCATTACGAGGGCTCGGACGCATACGCTAATCCTCCAGCATGTGTTCCCTGCATGCCCGATCTTGGCTGGGCACCATCTGTAGTGAATTCTGAATCGCACGAACGGTTCAAAACCTGTCCAGTGCAGGCGAGCCCAAGTCGACGCGGTACCTTACTTAGCCGCGGCGTCATTGCTGGCGCTAGCAGCGCGATCGCAAATGGTCTTGATTGCTGGGCGGGCCATCTCTCGCACCTCCGCGTCGAGACTGGTCAGCTTTTGCTTCCTCAGTGAAGCCTTGGCGTCGATGTCGATTTTCGAGGCGAGAATCGCCGCATCTGCGGCAGTCTCCCGCTGATACAGAAGTGCCTCAACTTGGACCCGCAGGATCTCGGTAACGAGCATTCTGACCTGTCGGATCTCGGCGGCATTGCTGGTAGAGCGACCTTCTTCATCCGACGAGATACGCAGCCCGAGGTGAATCAACTGGTGGATAGCCTCCGATTCCTTCAGGCCCCAACGGTCCGCTCTATCGCGAACTTGCGAGGCGACGCTCTGGCCCAGATGGAGAAAGCGCCGTATCGGCTTGTTGCTGGTGTCGCTCATGTCTCGATGCCTCGATCTCGTGCCGAACCGCGCGGTTCGCGCTAAGTCCATGATCCGGATCGCGTGCTATCAGGTGATATAGTTTTTTATACGGGCCTGAAAATATTTATCCGTCAGCCACTTAGGCTCGATCCGTCCCGCATCACACGGTGCGAGGTGTGTGAATCTTCATCCCCTTCGCCCCAGGCTGAGGGTGCTTTCCCTGATCGTCAGCAACTTTGCATGCAGCTTTCGGGGTCCACGTCTTCGCGGCGTCAACAGCCTTGTCGTCAAAACTGTTGACGGAACGTGTGCAGGTATTCCTTCGTCCCGACCGTGGATGGTCTACAACTCTGTAGACCGCAGCAGGCACGAAGTCCGCTGACAACTGGTCACGAAAACCATCGCGTGATGCTGCACGATTGCCCCGGCGAGAACGCTCGGGGAGCGGTGGGAACGCCATCGCCATGCAAGCCGTCGCGTGGACAACCTGTGCACAGCGGTCGCTCCGCTACGGGCTTTTAGGGGAGCCCTTCGCTGCGCCGCTGCACACAGGTTGCCCACTCGGGAAACCATCAGCATGCTGTCGCTTTTGATGACAAGTTGTCGGCACTCAGCATGAACCGTTGTTCGTTCCTGCGCGATGCCGGCGTCAACAGATTGGGGAGAACGATGGCGAAGGCCGAGGCGACGGTAGAAGAACTGGTTTCGATGATCGAGCGAGGCGAGCTGCGGTTGCCCGAGATGCAGCGGCAGTACGTTTGGCGCTCAACTCGCGTTCGCGATTTGCTCGACTCCCTGTATCGCGGTTATCCATCCGGGGCGATCCTTCTGTGGGAAACCGATGAGGCTGTTCCGTTGCAATCTTTCGCCGTCAGCCAGTCAGCCAACCCCTACCAATCGACGCGCCTTCTGTTGGACGGACAGCAACGGCTGACCTCGCTTTCTGCCGTCATCCGTGGTGCGCCCGTGTCGGTACGAGGCCGCGTCCGGCCCATCGAACTGTTGTTCAATCTGGATCATCCGGACCAGCTCGCCGTCATCACGGAAGTTGACGAAGGTGATGACGAAGATGAGGACGACGACACGCAGCTTGTCGGCGACGATGCTGACTCGGACGAGGACGAGCTGCTGCGCCGGTTCAACAAAATGACCTTCGTCGTTGCCACACGGAAGCTCGAACAGTTGCCGCAGTGGGTGAAGGTTTCCGACGTGTTCAAGACCGACAGCGACGCGCCATTCTTGAAGCGTGCGGGCGTTGCCGGATTCGACGACGAGCGCTACGAAAAATACAGCCAGCGCCTCGCCAAGCTGCGCGGAATCCGGAAGTACGTCTACCGCATGGACGTGCTCGAACGCACGCTGTCGTATGACGAGGTAACGGAGATTTTTGTTCGCGTGAACTCGCTCGGCGCGAAGCTCCGCAGCTCCGATCTGGCGCTTGCCCAGATCACGGCGAAGTGGCGCAGTTCGCTGCAAATCTTCATGAACTTTCAGGCCGAGTGCGCGAAGCTCGGCTTCGATCTCGACCTCGGCATCCACCTCAAAAATCTCATCGCCTTTGCAACGGGACAGTCGCGTTTCCTGACGGTGGGAAGCCTCACGCCGGACAAGCTCAAGGCATCCTGGACGGAAGCCTGCGAGGGCATGCACTTCGCCATGAACTTCCTGAAAAGCAACGCCGGCATCGACAGTCCTGCATTGCTTTCGTCACCATTTCTGATGGTGGTCCTCGCGTACTTCGGACACGCCCGCGGTTACAAAATTGATGGCGAAACGTCAGCAAAGCTGCGGTACTGGACGCTCGCCGCCAACGCCAAGGGCCGCTTCTCCCGTGGGTCCAGTGAGACGATCCTCGACCAGGATCTCGCCACCATCCGTGACGGCGGAAACGTCACAGGTTTGATTGACCGGCTACGGCTTCAGTTCGGCCGACTCGACATCACGCCCGACGAGCTGGAAGGTAGAAATCAGCGAAGCTCTCTGTTCAAAACCATGTTCCTCGCATTCCGGGCTGCCGGGGCCACAGACTGGCGTTCGAACCTGGTTATCTCGCTTGATCACTCTGGCGCGCAGCACCGCCTTCAGTTTCACCACATCTTCCCGAAGGCCCAGCTCAAAGCCAGCTTCACCGCACGCGAGGCTGACGACATCGCGAACCTCGCGTTCATTGGCGGTAAGACGAACCGCGCCATCAGCGACAAGCCGCCGGCCGTGTACTTGGCCCCCCTAATCGGCCAGCATGGGACGCAGCCCTTCGATGCCCAAGCGATTCCTCTCGATGACGGCTTGCTCAATGTCGCCAGCTACAAGGACTTCCTTGCGGCGCGGCGCGTCCGAATCGCTTCCGTCCTCAATGCGTTTCTCGGGTCGTAGGGGTAGCATGCGCGAATACATTTTCCGATAACCGTTTCAATAGAAAAGCCCTCTCGGCTCTGAACAAAGTATGAGCATGAACACCTACCTCAAGGGACGCTTGAGGAATACTTCGTTACCGATGTCCCAGGGCTTGCTTCCGGTCTTCGAGGCCGTCGTGAATTCGATGCAGAGCATCGAAGCCATCGAAGATGGCGCCGATGACGGACAAATCACCGTTGAGATCATCCGATCTGCCCAATCATCTCTCGCCCTCGACGACGCACGTGGGAAACGGGGTGCGCCACCAACAGAGCCCATCATCGGGTTCAAGATCACCGATACCGGCGTGGGCTTTGACGACGGAAATTTCCGGTCGTTTGAAACCCTTGATTCCGACTTTAAGGCGAAGAAAGGATGCCGGGGCGTTGGCCGCCTGCTTTGGCTGAAGGCCTTTTCGAAGGTGTCGGTGAAAAGCACATACGTGGACAACGACAGCACCCTCAAAATCCGTAACTTTGAGTTTGACGTACAGAACGGTGTCGTCGAGCGATCCTCGGTAGATGCACCTGCCGGCGCTATCCGCAGGACAGAAGTTCATCTCGAAGGGTTCAATGAGAACTACAGGGATCGTGCAGCAAAAACAGGCGCAACAATCGCTAACGATATCTTCGAGCACTGTATCTGGTACTTCGTTCGGGACGGCGGCGCGCCCAATATCCTGGTTCGCGATGGCAACGAGCTGATTCGGCTCCAGGACATCTACAACGAGTACATGGTCTCGTCGTCGAGTCAGACGATGATCGACCTCAAGGGACATAGGTTCGAAATCACGCATTTGAAACTCAAGGCCAGCCTTGCTAAGCAGCCGTTTATTGCATGGGGAGCAGCAGGTCGGATGGTCGAGCAGGAAGGGATCGGGTCGAAGGTTCCCGGACTCTATGGTCGACTCAAGGATGGCGACAACGAGTTTCTCTACGCCGCCTACGTGACTTCGCCGTACCTCGATCAGGCCGTTCGTTCAGAGCGGATCGGGTTCGATCTGCGGAACGACCTATTCCAGGATGACCAGATCAGTATGACGGAGCTGCGAGCTGCCGTTCTCGGAGCTGCACAGGAGTATCTAAGCGAATATCTGGTCGAAAGCTGCAAGGCGAGTAAGGAACGTGTCGCCAAGTTCGTTGCCGAGCGTGCCCCGCGATACCGTCCAGTTCTGGCACGTATGAGCCCGGACAAGTTAGCAGTTGATCCGGAGATTGCGGATAAGGATCTTGATCTGCTCTTGCATAAGCAGCTTGCTGAGATTGAAGGAGAACTGCTTTCAGAGGGTCATTCAATAATGCAGTTCTCCGATGCGGAGACTGAGAACGCTTATCGCGTCCGGCTTGCGGACTACCTGACCAAGGTCGGCGAGCTGAAGCAGTCCGATCTGGCGAACTACGTCTTCCACCGTAAAGTCATCCTCGACATCCTCGCAAAAGCCATCGAACGTGGTGCCAACGGCAAGTACGCGCGCGAAGAATTGATCCACCAACTCATTATGCCGTTGCGGAAGACTTCCAACGAGATCAAGCTCGACAGTTGCAACCTGTGGTTGATTGATGAGCGGTTGGCGTTTCACGACTTCCTTGCGTCTGACAAAACGCTTTCGGCTATGGAGATCACGGGAGCGGCAGATACGAAAGAGCCTGATATCTGCGCGTTGAACGTCTATGACGAACCACTGCTGGTGTCCGAAGGGGCAAAGCTCCCCCTTGCGTCGATCGTCGTGGTCGAAATCAAACGCCCGATGCGCAACGACGCCGCTGCGGGCGAGGACAAGGACCCCATTGAGCAAGCACTGAGCTATCTCGACCGGATTAGATCGGGAGGAACACTGACTGCAACAGGTCGCCCGATCCCAAGGTCCGATGAGATCCCAGGTTTTTGCTATGCGATCTGCGACATTACTCCTTCCATTGAGAAGCGATGCAAGTTGGCAGGGCTGAAAGTAACAAGCGATCGGCAGGGGTACTTTGGATACAACGACAACTACAAGGCATACGTTGAGGTCATCTCGTTTGACAAAGTGCTGAACTCAGCGCGGGAGCGAAATCGCGCGTTCTTTGACAAGCTAGGCTTACCCACCAGCTAACCACCCGTCACCGGCTATCGCTTGAGTGCTCTGAAGCTCTGTCGTTGACACTTTGTATGGAGTGTCAACGACTCACCCCCTGATTCGCGGTCCAAGGCGGCCTTTCTGGTCAGTTTCGGGTTTGCCCGTGCCCACTCCTTTGACACTTTTCCTGTGAAGTGTCGGATTGCAACTTCGATCTACTCGGAACCACCATGACGCCGTTCGTTCCGCTGGAAGAAATGATTGAGGGATCGGATCGACTGCATGCCGAGCTGGCAGGCCACCTCGCCGCCGAGCACGTCGTCACTGACCACCGGCAGGACCTGGCCTCGGTACTGTCCACGCTGGTCATCGAGCACGCGCATTCGATCCTGCTGCTGATCATGGAGGACAAGCCGTCGTCAGCGCTTGCTTTGGTCAGGGTGCAATACGAAGCCTTGCTACGTGCGACCTGGATCAACTTCGCCGCAAGCGATCACGCCGTCGATAAGTGCGTCGCCCCAATCCCGCCTGGCGTGACCAAGGAACCCGATCTCTTCCCGAGCGTAGGCGAGATGTTGAAGGCCATCGACGGCAAGGCTCCGGCACCGCTCGTGCGCGCGCTTAGCGAATTCAAGGCCGCTGCATGGGGCGCGTTGAACTCATTCACCCACGGTCTGCTGCGGACGATGGCTGGCCATCGGAATGGGTATCACCCTGGTCTGCTGTCACAGACGATCCAGAACTCGAACGGCGCGGCGATGTTCGCGACCATGTTGTTCGGTCAGGTTACCGGCCGTCTCGATCTTCACCTCGCGGTCATCGGCATGAGCAGAACCCATGCGCGATACTTGCCTCCGCTGAAGTTCCAGCCTCCGGCTGCCGGGGCTCCGGTAGCGTAGTGACCTGTAGTGTAGTGACGTATAGCACTACACCCTGGCATGAGGGCCACCCATGAAAATTGTTTACCAGGGCAAAACTGACGACGACACCATCGTCGAATTCGAGGATGCCTTCGAGGCAGCGTTCGAGCCGCACGACGCAGAGCGTCGGCGGACAGCAGCGATCGAAGCGCGCCGAAGCTGCCCGGACTCGCCGAGGACTTTCGCATGCGAGAGTTGATATTCGCTGATTCGCCAAGCCAGATAGTGTGGCAATAACAAAAAATGACCGAGCACTTCCCCTATAACGACCAGCCAATCGGAAGTCCGAATGACGATCGATTCGGCGTCGATCCGTTCGCGCGCGCACTCGCCGCAAGTATTCTGAAGATGCAATCACCCCAAGGGTCGGTTATCGGTCTCAATGGACCCTGGGGGTCCGGCAAAAGCAGTGCGGTCAATCTCTGCAAGCACCACCTCGCTGATGCGATTAAGGCGAATGATATTGTAGTCATCGACTTTGCCTGCTGGTGGTTTAGAGGCGAAGACGCCCTGGCGCTCGCTTTCTTCCGCGAGTTGTACGCTGGTCTCGGACCAAGTCTTAGCGACAAGGTCAAGAAGAAGTTGCCGAAGCTTGGGGCTCGTCTTCTCAGATCCGGCGCGCTAATCGGAAAGATTGCGGAAGCAGCAGGAGCAGTAATTACCGGCGGCATCGCCGAGAAGGGCATGGAGTGGCTCGCAGGTCTGATCGAGCAAGACGAAAGCGTTGAAGCGCTTCACGCCGAGCTGTCGAAAGCATTACGGGAACAGCGGAAGCGCTTCCTAATAGTTATTGACGACATCGATCGGCTCGCGCCTGACGAAGCCTTGTTGATCTTCCGGCTGGTTAAATCTGTCGGTCGCCTGCCGAATGTCATGTACCTCTTGGTCTATGACCGCCCGCTTGCCGAAAAAATCGTCAGCGAACGTTATCCCTCAGAAGGCCCACACTATCTGGAAAAGATTGTTCAGGCGGCATTCGAGCTGCCCAATCCATCTCCTTTCGATATCCAGCAGCATCTTCTGTCGCTGGTCGAATCTATCTGCGGTGCGCCGGCCGAGGTGGACGTGGTCCGCTTCATGAATATCTTCTACGAAGGAATATCACCGGCGATGCGCACGCCGCGTGATGTGACACGCTTCATCAACTCACTGAGCGTGTCATGGCCCGCTGTGGCCAATGAGGTGGATCGAGCTGATTTTCTTGCGCTGGAAGTGCTGCGGCTATTGCAGCCGGGCATCTATCGAGCTATCCGCCAGAACAAGGAACAACTGACCCGCGTTGGACGCAGAGAGGGCCGCGATCGCGATGCGACAGCAAAGCATTTCAACGACTTGTTCTTCGGGACCAAGCCACCAGATCGCGACAGTACGCAACGATTACTGATGCGGCTGTTCCCGGCGCTGGAATCGGCGTGGTCCAACATGGGCTATGGCGAAGGATTCGCGCGACAATGGGCAATACAGCGGCGCGTCTGTGCGGCCGAGCATTTCGATACCTACTTCCGGTTCTCAATTGGGGATGATGTTCTCGCGAGCACCGAGCTGGACGCGTTCCTGACCCGCGCGGGTGACATGAAGTTCGTGAAGACCACCTTGCGCCATGCTGTGACCGTAACTCGGCGGTCTGGCGGCACCAAGGCTGCCGTATGGCTAGACGAGCTGACCAAGCACTCCGCACGCGTTGGCCGGGATAATGTGCAGCCGCTGCTGACGGCGTTGTTCGAAGTCGCCGATGAACTGAATGTTGAAGCTGATGCGGCGAAGGGTTTCAGCATGGGCAGCAACAAGCTTCGCTTGCACTGGCTGCTACGGTCACTGACGAAGGAGCACATGTCGCTCGGTGAACGCTCGATCTTATTCCGCCAAGCCAGCGAGACTGCTTCCTTGGGATGGCTTGCCGACTTCACGCGTTCGGCTTGGACCGACTATCACCCACAAGAAGGCAGGGAACGCGAATCGCCGGAGAATTGCCTGACCACGGAGACTGACGCGGAGCAACTTCGAGTGCTCCTGCTCTCAAAGATCGAAATTGCGGCGTCAGATGGCACCTTGCTAATGCACGGAGATTTGCCGTTTCTCTTGTACTCTTGGGCGGATCTCGCGCGCGACGACGGTAACGCCGTCCGAAACTGGACCTCGACAGTTTTTTCGACCGATGATGGTGTCCGCCGGCTTGCCAAAGCGTTCACCTCTTACGCCTGGACCCAAGGCATGGGACTCGCGGGAATGGGGGATGTTGTCGCCAAGCGTGTGACACGAGTCAGTCCCAAGGGCATGGCTCGATTGATGGATCTCAATGCGTTTCGGACTCGCGTCGAGGCGGTGGCTTCTGCGGGCTCGAACCAAGAGGTTCAAGAGTTCCTGGAAGCTTGGCGTCGTGCCGGTCGCGGCGACGACGGCTAAAAGCATGCAAGATTTGCGAGCCCCCGGGAATTTCTGATTGCTGGAAAGCGAGTCCCACTTACGCGCATTGGTCTTATAGTTTCCAATCCTCCAGCGAGACTTTCGCATGCGAAAGTTATTGCGCGGTCAGCCTACGGCTACACCGGCTCGGTGTAGTGCTTGAAGCACATCACTTCACGGTGCGTGCGAACCTGTTGCTTAATCAGATCGTAGGCATCCGGCCACACGTCCAGCAGGATCGCTTCGAAGTACGCCTTTGGGCGCGGCGAGTCGATCGGATCGTTGCGGGTAATGGCGACGTACTCGCTCAGATTCTGGCCATTTCGCGATGCAACGTAGGCCCACATGGCGAAGTCGGCGGCAGCATCACAAGGTGAGTCAGCCGCCGCCACTGCTGGCGGCAGCGCGATCAGCGCAAGCATCAATACGGTCATGATCTTCATGGCATCACCCGCTCAAGCCTTCGTCCGCGTGCCCGCGTTCCCCGAACTTGCTTTGGTACAGCTCGCGGCCGATCCGCCGCTGCTGCGCCGCGTAGTAGTGCCCGTCACGCACTAGGAAATCGTTCAGCTCGTCGCCGTCGATCACGCCCCAAGTATGGATCTCCGCCTGCGAGTAGCGGTCGTAGTTCAGGACATCCATGCAGGCATCCGCCAGCTCGGCATCGAGCGCCCGCAGATCCGTGATGTCGAAAGGGAAGCGCGGCCCGTTGTAGAGCTCGCCCAGGAATGCCGTCAGACGCTGCACCTGGCCCGTGCGCGCGATCCTGCTTTCTAAGCTCCCTTTCTCATACGTTATGAGCAGCGATTGTCGCAGTAGGTAATCACTGTTTTGCGAAGCTGTTGACCAGCATGTGTCATTTGCCGTCATCGCGCATCGGCGGAGTAGCTTCGGGGTAGTCCGAATCGTCCGTCGATTCGTCGATACCAGAATGGCCGCGTCAGCCATCACGACGAAGCTTCCTGAACCGAAGGCAGCTGCGATTGCTAGGGATGCGAGTGATTCCGAAGTCCGCTGATCGGTCAGCACTACTACGGCGGCTTCCACCATATGGGTACGACCCGGATGTCGGCGTGCGCGCGTAGCGGTGTGGTCAATGCCGACTGCCGGGTTCACGGCATCGACAATCTGTTCGTCGCCGGCAGCTCGGTATTCCCGACTTCTGGTTGGGCTAATCCGACGCTGACGATCCTGGCACTTGCGCACCGGTTGGCCGACCACCTCGAATTTCGCGTGCTGCGGTGAACCTCGCCCTCACCCAGAATCGAGGGCGCGCGCGCGACCGTCACATCAGATGAACACCCGCTTCGGTATCATGGCGGCCGGGGAGTACAGGTTCCCCGCCATAGACGGTTCTCCGTCCAAATCCTGCTCCTCCAGCCTTTTCCGGGAGTATTCGACTTGGACGACACCCTGCCGTTGATGTCTGCTGCAAGCCTCGCCGAACGCCTCTGGTGTCGCGGCGCCCCCTTGGTGATCGACGTCCGTCGTGCGAGCGATTTCGACGCTGATCCTCGACTGGTTCCCGGCGCGCTGCGCGCGAGCCCCGAAATCGATACGGGCGCGTTGCCGGCCCTGCCTGACGCCACTCCCGTCATCGTCTATTGCGCCCATGGCCGAGCTGTCAGCCAGTCCGCCTGCGCGCGGCTACGCGCTGCCGGGATCGACGCTCGCTATCTCGAAGGCGGATACACCGCCTGGTCCGTACTCGGGCTGCCGAGCACCGCCTTTCGCGATCCCCTGGGCCTGTCTCCCAGTCGCTGGATCACCCGGGAACGGCCGAAGATCGACCGCATCGCCTGTCCCTGGCTGATCCGTCGCTTCATCGACCCGCGTGCGGAGTTCTTCTATGTGCCGACGGCCGTCGTTCGCGAAGAGGCGCGCCGCCTGGGAGCCGAGCCTTACGACATCCCCGATGTCCGCTTCACGCACGAAGGCGAAAGGTGCAGCTTCGATGCCGTGCTGCACCACTTCGACTTGCAGGCACCGGGTCTCGACAAGCTGGCGACGATCGTTCGCGGGGCCGATACCGCTCGGCTCGATCTGGCACCGCAGTCGTCCGGCCTGCTCGCCATCTCGCTGGGCCTGTCGGGCCTGCATGCCGACGATCGGACCATGCTCGATGAAGGACTCAAGGTTTACGACGCCCTCTACGCCTGGTGCCGCAGCACCGGTGCAGAGACCCACGACTGGAACCCGCAGGCCATGGCTGTGCGGGCATGAACGGAGAAGACGACATGAAACAGAATCTCGACGCAATGACCCGCCGCGACGCCCTTGGCTTGCTCGGTGGCAGCGTAGCCATGGCCACGCTGCCGGAAGCCGTTGCGGCGACCAGCGAAGGCAAGGTCCCGGCGTTGCTCACCGCGTTCAGGGCAGCGCACCAGCCGAAGCCGTTGCGCTTCGATCCGGCCAAGCTCAAGGGCCTATCGGAAAAGCTGCTGCGCTCGCATTGGGAAAACAACTACATCGGCTCGGTGAAGACGCTGAATGCGATCGAAACCCGGCTGGCCGCAGCGATGCAGGACAAGGATTTGCCGCCAGTGGTCTACGGCGGGCTGAAGCGCGAGGAACTGCATCGGCTGGGCTCGGTACTGCTGCACGAGCACTACTTCGACAATCTCGGCGGCAACGGTGAACTCGGTGGCGAAGTCGGCAAGGCGCTGGCCACTGTCTGGGGCAGCCACGCGGCCTGGGAAGCCGAGTTCCGGCGCACGGCGATGTCGCTGGCTGGGGGCTCGGGCTGGTGTTTGCTCACCATCAACGCGCTCACCGGCGAACTGCGCAACCAGTGGGCCTGGGATCACATGCACGGCTCGATCGGCGCACTGCCGCTGCTGGCGCTCGACATGTACGAGCACAGCTTCCATCTCGACTATGGCGCGGCTGCCGCGAAGTACGTCGACGCCTTCCTGGCCAATGTCGACTGGGAAATCGTCGACGGCCGCTACCGACAAGCTCAACGCCTGCTGTTCATCTCCTCGACCTGACCCCATGTCCCATTCCAATCCATCACCGGCCACGACGCCGGTGGAATTCGCCGCGCCCACCTTCCGTGAAGCTTTTCTGGTCTGGCTGAAGATCGGCTTTCTGAGCTTCGGTGGTCCTGCTGGGCAGATTGCGCTGATGCATCGCATGCTCGTCGACGAGCGCAAGTGGATCAGCGAAACCCGCTTCCTTCATGCGCTGAACTACTGCATGTTGCTGCCGGGGCCGGAAGCCCAGCAGCTTGCCGTCTATGTCGGCTGGCTGCTGCACAAGACCTGGGGCGGATTCATCGCCGGCCTGCTATTCATCCTGCCGGGCTTCCTGCTGATGACCGGGATCGCGGCGCTGTACGTCAGCTTCGGCGAACTCGACTGGATGCAGGGCCTGCTGTTCGGCATGCAGGCGGCCACGCTGGCCATCGTCATCGAAGCCGTGTTGCGGGTCGGCAAGCGTGCGCTCAAGACGCGTGCGCTTTACGCAATGGCCGGAGTCTCCTTCGTTGCGATCTTCGCGTTCGGCGTGCCCTTTCCGGTCATCGTGCTGATGGCGGGCTTGATCGGTCTGGCAGCGGCTCGCTGGCGGCCGGCGCTGGTCAAGACTGGCGGTGCCAAGGCCGACGACATTGATCGCGAGCCGGTACCGGAACATGCGCGGCCGCGCGCCGCCTGGCTGCTGAAGGTGCTGGTGATCGGGCTCGCGCTGTGGTCAGTGCCGGTATTGCTGTTGTGGCTGCTGGCCGGACCGGACAACGTCTACACCCAAGAATCACTGTTCTTCAGCAAGATGGCGGTGGTGACCTTCGGTGGTGCCTACGCGGTATTGGCCTACATGGCCCAGCAGGCTGTCGAGCATTACGGCTGGCTGGCGCCTGGCGAGATGGTGCAGGGCTTGGCCCTCGCCGAAACCACGCCCGGGCCTCTGATCCTGGTGCTGACCTATGTCGGCTTTCTGGGTGCCTATCGGGCACCGGGTGGCCTCGACCCGATGCTGGCCGGGGTCCTCGGCGCGACCTTGTCGACCTGGGTCACCTTCGTGCCGTGCTTCCTGTGGATCTTCCTTGGCGCGCCGTACATCGAGCAGCTACGCGGAAACCGCTGGCTGTCGGCGGCACTGACCGGCATCACGGCGGCGGTGGTCGGGGTGATCTTGAATCTGTCGGTCTGGTTCGCGCTGCATGTGGTGTTCCGCGATGTCCAGACCTGGTCCGGCTTCGGCATGAAGCTGTCGGTACCGACGCTGGCCAGCGTCGATGTTGCGGCTTTGATCCTGGGCACGGCAGCCATGCTGGCGATGCTGCGCTACCACGTCAGCCTGCTGCGTACCTTGCTGGTCTGTGCGCTGGCCGGGCTGGCGCTGCGGCTGCTGTCGATGTGATTCTGGAGATTGCTTCAACTCTTGACGCCTTTGCCGGGACGCTGCGAGTCATGAAAGCTTGGGGTTTCAGCGTCGATGCCGTGCGTCTGGTTCGTCGTTCCTAAGCGGGTTGACGCCACGGTCGCTGTGAACGCGATGCGAAGCGGCCTCAGTGACGATGCTCGTGATGGGCATCCGGGAAATGCGGGTGAGCGTGCTGGATCGGTTGGTGCCGGTGACGATGCTGGTGTCGTCCCGTCGCCGCGTCAGTGACGATCAGCTCGTCTGGATGCTCGTGCTTGTGATGGTCGTCGTGTTCATGCTCGTGGTCGTGCTCCATCACCAGATGCGCGTGCAGATGCTCATGGCGCTCGCTGAGATGCAGCCAGATTCCGAAAGCCATCAGCAGGCCGGCGATGGCCAGCGGCCATGTCAGTGGCTCGCCAAGCGTGAGCGCCAGCAGCGCACCGAAGAACGGGGCCACTGAGAAATAGGCGCCGGTACGTGCCGTACCGAGATGCCGCAGCGCCACCACGAACAGCGCCAGGCTGACCCCATAGGCCAGCAGGCCGATCAGCATGGCGCTGGCGACCTTGGCCGGCGCTGGCATCGAACTACCGAGTGCAATCGCCAGGGCGAGGTTGACCAGCCCTGACACCATCCCTTTCCGTGACGCGATCCAGCTTGCGTCGTTCAGGGACACCTTGCGGGTCAGGTTGTTGTCGATGCCCCAGGCGAAGCAGGCACCCAGGATCGCCAGCGCCGGCCACAGCCCCGAGAATCGGACATCGAATCCGGCATCGGCGGGCCAGCTCAGCAGCAGCGCCCCCGCAAGGATCGCCATCATCCCCAAGGCAATACGCCGGTCGAAGTTTTCGCGGAAGGCGAACCAGGCGAGCAAGGCCGTGAACACGCCCTCGGCATTCAGCAGCAGCGAGGCGCCCGAGGCCGGCATGCCGCTCAGGCCGACCATCAGCAGCACGGGGGCGACGATGCCGCCGCTGACGACGGCACCTGCGAACCAGGGCCACTCGCCCGGTTCGAGATGCACGGCGGGCGCTCTGCGCAGCAGCCGGTACAGCGTCAGGCCGATACCGGAGCCCAGATACAGCAGGCCCGCCAGCAACCAGGGGCTCAAATCGGCCAGCAGCAGCTTCGCCAGCGGCGTACCGGCACCGAACAGCAGCGCCGCGAGCAGCGCGGCAGTGACGCCGGGCTGGCGAAACGATTCCCGGAGGCTCATGCGAGTCGGTCGCGCCGGATCACGGCATGTACAGCTTGTCGAAGTAGCCGCTGACCTTGACGGTCACCGTGACCGGCTCGCTGCCACGATTCTTCCAGTACCAGCCATGCACGCCATCGAACGGGGCAACGAAGCTGCCATGCGATTCGGTCTGATCACGGTCCTTCCAGTAGCTGCTGAAGTTGTCGCCGTCGTTCGGCTTTTCGCCGTGCATGTCGAAGCTGACCGGGCCACCGGCGCTGGTCCACGAGAACTCGATGCGCTCGCCGGCTTTCATCGCCGTCTTGATTTCAGCACCCTGATTGGCTGCCAGCGTCAGCGCTTGTTGCTCGTCGTGAAACGGAGCAGGACGCCGGACCACGGCTTGCTCCGGTGTTGGCAGCGCAGAAACCGGTGCTGCCGCAACCGCTGCCGGGGTGAGCGGGGCTTCCATCGCCGCCGGTTCAGCGAGTGCGGTCAAGCCCAGTGCGCGGCCGACACCGGTCGGATCGATCCCGTATTCGGCTGGCAATACTGCGGTGACGAGGACGACGCCAGCGACCGCCAATGCCAGCCCCGTGGCTTTCAGCAATTGCGGCGTCGTCGCCTGGATGGAGATCGGATCGGCATTCATCGAGGATTGGCTCATGGTGTACTCAGGTAGCCGGCGAGCTGATAGCCGGTGAGGATGAAGCCGGCGCCCATCAGCACCGTGTTGGCGGCAAAGGCTTGACGAGGAAATGCCGCTGTCCGCCGCCAGAAGGCCATCGCGATCAGGATCGCGGTCAGGGCCAGCAACTGGCCGATCTCCACACCGACATTGAAAGCCAGCATGTTCGGCACCAGCCCGTCGGCCGACAGCGTGAAATCCTGCAGCTTGGTGGCAAGCCCGAAGCCGTGGAACAGACCGAAGATGAAGACCGCTGCACGGGTATCCGGCTGCACGCCGAACCAGGCCTTGAAGGCGCCGAGATTGTCGAGCGCTTTGTAGACCACCGACAGGCCGATCACCGCGTCGATCAGATACGGGTTGACATGAGTGCCGCTCAACCCGCCAAACAGCAGCGTGCTGCTGTGGCCGACCGCGAACAGCGTGACGTACAGGCCGACCTCCTTCAGCCGGTACAGGAAGAAAATCACCCCGAACAGGAACAGCAGATGGTCGTAGCCGGTAACCATGTGCTTGGCACCGAGATACAGGAACGGCAGCAGATGGGCGCCGCTGACGCTTTCGATGAACACGGCGTCGCCATCGGCAACGCCATGGGCAGCCGCCAGCGGCGATGCCAGCAGCGCCAGGGCTGCCGACGCCGCCCCGACCAGGGCAGAACGCCTGCTCAAGGCTTCTTCACGGCTTTCGCCGCCGCCTTCGCGGCTTCGGCTTCGGCATCTACCTTGGCCTTGGCCTTTTCGGCAGCAGCCTTGGCCGCAGCATCGGCGGGTCTGGTCTTGGCATCTGTCTCGATCTTTGCCGGCGTCGCCGGTTCATCGAGATCGTGTTCGGGATGGGCGACGGCAGCGGTTGCGATCAGGGACAGTAGCAAAGCGGCAGCAGTTTTCATGGGATTGACTCGCAAGTTGTGGAACAGCATGGATACCGATCAGGAGACGTTCATCGCAGGTTTCAACGTCGGCTCGGTTTTCCGACGCGCAAGCAGCCGGTAAAGCCCTGGCAGCACCAGCAGGGTCAGCAAGGTCGACGACAGGATGCCGCCGATCACGACCGTGGCCAGCGGTCTTTGCACTTCGCTGCCGATGCCGGTGTTGAAGGCCATCGGCACGAAGCCCAGGCCTGCGACAAGGGCCGTCATCAGCACCGGCCGCAGGCGGGTCAAGGCACCTTCGACAATGGCTTCGTCGAGCCCCATGCCGCTGGCCCGCAGATCACGAATGAAGCTGACCATGACCAGACCATTCAGCACCGCAATGCCGGACAACGCGATGAAGCCCACGCCGGCCGAGATCGACAGCGGAATGCCGCGCAGCCACAAGGCCAGCACGCCGCCAGTCAGTGCTAGTGGTACGCCGCTGAAGATCACCGCGGCATCGCGCGCCGAGCCGAGTGCCATCAGAAGCAAGCCGGCAATCAAAGCCAAAGTCACCGGTACCACGATGGCCAGCCGCTTCGACGCCGATTCGAGCTGCTGGAAGGTGCCGCCGTATTCGATCCAGTAACCGGGGGGCAGCTCGACGGTTTCCGCCACCGCGCGCTGGACATCGCCGACGAACGAACCGAGATCGCGCCCCCGCACATTGGCGGTCACCACGACGCGGCGTTTGCCGTTCTCGCGGTTGATCTGGTTGTAGCCGGTGACCAGCTCGGTGGTCACAACCTCGCCAAGCGGCACGTAGCCGCCATCGGGCAGGGAGATCGGCAGGTTCTTCAGCGACTCAGGCTTGCTGCGCAGGGTTTCCGGTAGACGGACGATGATGTCGGCGCGGCGATCGCCGTCGTACAACTGACCGGCCACTTCGCCGCCCAGCGCGGTCGATACCAGGTTCTGCACGTCAGCGACATTCAGGCCCAGACGCGCCAGGGTTTCGAGCTTCGGCTGGATCGTCATCACCGGCAGCCCGGTGGCCTGCTCAACGGCAACATCGGCCGAGCCCTCGACGCTACCGACCGCCTTGCCGATCTTCGCTCCAAGCTCGACCAGGGTGTCGAAGTCGTCGCCGAACACCTTGACCGCCAGTTCGGCACGGACACCGGCGATCAATTCGTTGAAGCGCATCTGGATCGGTTGCAGGAATTCGTAGCGGTTGCCCGGCACCGGCGTCACCTGCGCTTCCAGATCGGCCACCACCTGGGCCTTGGACTTGCCCGGGTCCGGCCACTGATCGCGCGGCTTCAGAATGATGAAGTTGTCGGCAACGCTCGGCGGTGCCGCTTCAGTCGCCACTTCGGCCGTACCGATCTTGGCGAACACCCGCTCGACTTCGGGAATTTTCTTGATCTCCGCTTCGAGCTGCTGCTGCAACTGCACCGCCTGGCTCAGCGAGGTGCCGGGGATACGCAGCGCGTGCATGGCGATATCACCCTCGTCGAGATTGGGCAGGAACTCGCTGCCCATGCGGGTGGCGAGTGCTGCACAGAACACCACCAGCCCGGTCGCGCCGATCACCAGCGGCCAGCGCAGTTTCAGGGCTGCGTGCAGCAGCGGCTCGTAGGCGCTGCGGGCGCCTCGCATCAGGAAGTTTTCGCGCTCGACGACGGGTTTACGGAACAGCAGTGCGACGCCAGCCGGCACAAACGTCAGCGACAGCAGCATCGCGCTGATCAAGGCGATCACCACGGTGTAGGCCATCGGATGAAACATCTTGCCTTCGACCCCGGTCAACGCGAACACCGGCAGGTAGACGGCGGTGATGATGAAGACACCGAACAGCGCCGGGCGGATCACCTCGCGGGTCGCCGAAAACACCAGCTTCAGGCGTTCGTCGAGCGGCATCAGCGTTCCCCGCGCCCGGGCTTCATGGGACAGGCGGCGCAAGCAGTTCTCGACGATGATTACCGCGCCATCGACGATCAGACCGAAATCCAGCGCGCCGAGACTCATCAGGTTGGCGCTGATCCGCGTCTGCACCATGCCGGTCACAGTCATCAGCATGGCCAGCGGAATCACGGCAGCGGTCAAGAGTGCTGCGCGGACATTGCCGAGCAGAAGCAACAGCACCACGACCACCAGCAAGGCACCTTCGACGAGGTTCTTCTGCACCGTCGCCAAGGTCTTGTTGACCAGCACCGTGCGGTTGTAGACCGCCGTGGCGCTGACCCCAGCCGGCAGGCTGGCCTTGATCGACTCCAGCTTGTCGGCCACCGCCTGGCTGACCGTGCGGCTGTTTTCGCCGATCAGCATGAACACTGTGCTGAGCACCACTTCATGGCCGTTCTGGGTTGCCGCACCGCTGCGCAGCTCCTGCCCGGGGCCAACCGCCGCGACATCGCGCACCCGCAGCGGCACGCCACCCTGCTGACGCACGACGATGTTGCCGATGGCCGCCATGTCCGCCGCCTGGCCGGGCACGCGCATCAGCCACTGCGCGCCGTTGCGCTCGATGTAGCCCGCACCGCGATTGCCGTTGTTGGTGGCAATCGCACGCATCACATCGTCGTAGTTCAAGCCGTAAGCCAGCAGCTTTGCCGGGTCTGGTGCGACCAGAATCTCCTTCTTGTAGCCGCCGATCGGATTGACCTCCACCACACCCGGGACCCGCAGCAACTGCGGGCGGATCACCCAGTCGTGGATCGAGCGCAGATCGGTCTGGGTCAGCGGCGAGCCGTCGGCATTCCTTGCCCCCGGTTCGGCATCGACCGTGAACATGAAGATCTCGCCGAGTCCGGTCGCGATCGGTCCCAAGGTCGGCTCAAGGCCTGCGGGCAACTGGCCCCGCGCCGCATTCATCCGTTCGGCGACCTGCTGGCGCGCGAAGTAGATGTCGGTGCCGTCCTTGAACACCACCGTGACCTGGCTCAGGCCATAGCGCGCGAGGGAGCGAGTGTAGGACAGCTTGGGGATGCCGGACATCGCCGTTTCCATCGGGAAACTGATGCGCTGCTCGGCTTCCAGCGGCGTGTAGCCGGGCGCCTCGACATTGACGATGACCTGGACATTGGTGATATCCGGCACCGCATCGATGGGCAGCTTGGTGAAGCTGTAGGTGCCCAGTGCAGCGAGGGCAAGCGCCAGCGCCATCACCAGCACGCGGCGTTGAATCGCGAGTTGCAGCAGTCGTTCGATCATGTCGGCGCGCTCAATGATCGTGCGAGGCGGCGGATTTCTCGATATCCGCCTTGATCAGGTAACTGCTTTCGGTCACGTACTTGGTGCCGGGTTCGAGTCCGCCCAGCACTTCGACCATATCGCCGCGCTGGTCACCGAGTTCGAGCATGCGCACCTCGTAACTGTCGCCGATCTGGGCGTAGACCACGGTGAAATCGCGGAATGGCTGCAGGCCAGACGTTTTCACCGCCAACGGCACTTCGCGGCTGCCGACGACCACTTCGCCGGTGACGAAGCTGCCGGCGACGAAGCGGCTGTCCGTGGACTTCAACGCAACGCGCGCCTTGACCGCCTGATTGCTGCCAGCCTGCACATCGACGCGCGTTACCGTGCCTTCGGCCATCGCATCACCGTCAGCCAGACGGATCGTCACCGCCGCACCGGGGACGAGCTTGGCGCGGTCCTTCGGAAACACCGAAAGCTCGGCCAGCACCGACGCTGGATCGACGATGGTGAACAGCACGCGATCGCCTGACTGCTCGCCGGGGTTGGCGTCGCGCAGCATCACCACACCTGAGATCGGGGCCGTGACCGCATAGTTGCGCAGGCTTTCGTTGCTCTCGATCAGGGCGAGGGTTTCGCCGGCCTTGACCGGTTCGCCGAGTGCCTTGGCCACACTTCGGATCACGCCGGGAAAGCGGGCGCTGACTTCGCGGCTGCGCTCCGGGTTCTGCACGATCTGGCCGTACAGGCTCAGGGTTTCGGTCAGCATCGCTGCGCCGGCAGTCTCGACCTTGATCCCGGCCGAATCCGCCATGTTGGCGGCGATCCGGGTGCGGCCTTCGTAGCTCTGGTACTGCCACTGATAGCGCTTGCCAGCGTGTTCGGCGGTGACCGTGACATCGAAAGAGTGCGGCTCGTGGACGGATGCCTGCGCGCGCAGGAAATCATCAGGTGCCTGGCCTTCCGGCTTGAACACGAAGGTCTGGCGGAAATCGCCGAGACGCAGGGTTTCGACCGTCAGGGTGAAGTCACTGCTTGCCAATGCCTTGCCGTCGAACGTGGCCCAAGCGCGGAATTCCGGCGGCACGCCGGTCTCGAAGATCGCCAGTTCAATGGTGAACGGGCCTTCGCTCAGCAGTCGGCCGCGATGCGGTCCCTTGACCACTTCGGGGGCTGCGGCTTCGTGGCCGCCGGCCTCTGCGGCAGGAGCCTGTTCGGACTTGCCGCAGGCGACGAGCGCCAGGCACAGCATCAGGCTGGTCAGATGTTTCATGTGGGTTCTCATTGAGATTCAGCCGAACCGGGTGCCAGATTGGGCACGGTGCCGGTCAGTCGGTCGATTTCGGTGGCATAGCCGTGGGCATCCACGGCGGCCTGGATGCGGGCACGCTTCGTCGCCAGCAGGTCGCGCTGGGCAGCGACCAGTTCGAGATAGCTGTAGCGGCCGCGGGCATAGGCGTACTCGGTCTGCTTGAGCGATTCCGTTGCGCGCGGCAGCATCCGGCGGTCGAGCGTGTCGGCCACATGACGGGCGTGCTGGAGTTCCTGGAACAGCTCGAACAGATGGGTGCGCATGCGCAGTTCGGACGCCGTGCGGCTGGCGTCGACCTGCTCGACGCGCGCCTGCGCCGCCGCGATCGTCCCTTGGCCCTGATCGCGCCAGGGCAGCGGAATGCTCAGGCCAAATACGCCTGCCACGTCGTTGCCGGCTTCATAGCGACGGATACCGGCGCTGACTTCCCAGGCCGGCTTGCGACGCTGCTCGGCCAGCCGCAGTTCGGCTTCGCGCAGCCGCGTCTCCGAGCCGAATTTCAGCAGGCTGGGATTGGCTTTCAACTGGCCGGCAAGGGCCTCGAACGGCTTCAGGTCCGGCAGTCGCGTGAGATTGCCGGCGGCGATGCCAAAGCTCGCATCGGCATCACCCCAGAGCGCTGCCAACTGACGGCGACTGGTCAGCAGCTCGTGCTCGATGTCTTCGCGATCCAGCTCGGCACGCGCGAGATCGACCTGTGCCCGGGAAAACTCGGCATCCGGCGCCCGGGCGGCATCGACGCGTTCCTTCGCGGCCGTGACCGCAGCTTCCGCAAGCCGCAGGCCTTCACCGGCAAGATCGAGTCGCAACTGGTCGGACAGCACCCGAAGGTAGCGACGCGCGGTTTCAGCGGCGATATCGAGTTGCTGCTCGACCCGTTCGGCATCCAGCAGATCACGGCCCGCCTGCGACGCGGCGACTCGCCGTGTGGCAGCACCCCGTTCGATGATCTGTCGCAGGCTCAGCGTGGTCTGGGCAGAGGAAAAGCCGCTGCGATCACCCGTTCCGAGGGCATCTTCGACGGTAATTCCCAGCTCGGGATTGGGCGCAAGACCGGCCTGCAGGCTGAGACCGTCCTGCACACGCAGGGCGTAGCCGGCAACGGCGAGATCGGGATTCGATGCCTGGCTGCGGGCAACGGCCTGCGCCAACGTGATCGGTTGCCCCGATAACGGGACTTCGTCCCCGGCCATCGCCAGTAAGGGCAACAAAACCAAGGTCCACGCCAACCGATGGCGCGGTTTCTGGAACAACATGGGTGCCTCTCCGTCTGATCATCCGGCACCCAAGGTGCGCGGACATCGGTGCCCGGCACGGATGTGCCGGGCGCGTTACATCACGCGACGGAAATCAGCGGCGGACCACGCAGCGGTGGTCGGAACGCCAGAGCGGGTGGCGGCCTGGGAGGGGATCGATACCCCGGAGCTGAGGGTCGGCTCAGCGAAACAGGCCAGAGCAGAACAAAAGCGAGCAGCAGCGCCAGCGGCGGCAGATCCGTTGACGTGTGGGCAAGGCGATCGGCGATCGAATCCAGGCTCACGTCGTCGTGCACGGCCTCGGGGTCATCATGGTCGGCCACATCGGTGACCACGCTGACTTCCAGCTGCTGCAGCGACTCGTGGTGATGTCCTCTCTCGTCACCGTGCAGCTGCTCGTGCTTATGAGCGTCGGCATGGCGATGCAGATGCGTCCCGGCCAGCTGGCTGAGGGCCAGCAGCAGACATAGCAGCACGTTGAGGGGGAATCGGAAGCTTTTCACGCTGAAAAGCGTAGCACGACGCTCATTGCCCCCAGCATCGAGTTGCGGCGATCTCAAGAAGCCATGCGCTTGGCGCGGATAGGACGCGCGCGCGTACAGGGGTTGATGCGATTCAGCACCGATGCAGTAGCTCGCGAGCGTCGACATCAAGGCCCGCCGCCAGCTTCTCGATGGTATCGACCGATGCGGCGGTCTTCGAGGTCTCGATCTGGCTGATGTAGACCTGTGTGAGTCCTGCACGCTCGGCCAGATGCTCCTGAGACCAGCCGCGTGCATCACGGGCGCGGCGGACGTTGTCGGCGAGAACTGACCGCAATGGCTTTGAATCGGCACGAGAAGGCATCGCGCAAGCGTTGCCTTGGCGATACCGTAAGGCTATAAACTATGTTTTATAAATCACTGAATGCTCTCGATGCCGCTCAAACTTTCTCTCGCGTTCAACGAACATGAATACCTCAGCGCCAACGTCCCCGGCGAGGCCGCTGAGGTCATCGAACGTCAGTTCGCGCGTCTGACGACGAAGGCGTCACGCGAGGAGTTCGCGGAGGCAATGCTCAAGCATCTGTCGCGGGTGCTGGCCACCTTCCTTGAACCTGACCTCAGACCGCCCACCGAAAAGCAGATCGCGTTCGCGATGGCACTCAGCCGTCGGCTCAATGTTCCGATCCCCCGGGAGGCGCTGATGTACAAGGAAGCCATCGAGGACTTCCTGAGCAAGTATGCGTACAACTCAGGGGCGCGAGGCTCCGGCACCCGGCCGTGATCAGGATGCGCCGCCCTTCGGAGAACAGGCGCATCTGACTGCTTCGGCGGCAACCAGTGGCGACCTCAGCGCGATGACTAGGACCTCCTTAGAGGACGGTTTTTCCCCTGCAGCTTCCGTAATGATTCGCCCTTGAGCTGAATTTCGTGAGCCTGGTGGACGATACGATCAAGGACCGCGTCTGCCATCGTTGGGTCGGGAAAGAACGAATGCCACTTCGAGACAGGGAACTGGCTGGCAATGACGAGCGAGCCAGACCGATGCCGCTTGTCAATGATGTCTAGCAGCACATGCCCATGCTCGGCAGTGATCGGTGCCATCCCAAAATCGTCGATGATCAGCACCGAGTAGCCGATCAGCCTGCGTTTCACCTTTGGCCACGATCCATCGGCTTCGGCGCGTTTCAACAGGTCATAGAGATCGCCGGCCGACAGGTAGAGCACGGAGAAACCTTGCCGGCATGACTGCGTGCCAAGGCTGGAGATCGTCCAGGTTTTGCCGCTGCCAGTGGGGCCTGACAAGACAACATTAAGACCCCGCCGTACCCAGTCACCTGTCGCAAGCGAGTGCATCAACGCAGCATCAAGTCCGTTCGAGTTGCTGAACGACAAATCTTCGAATAGCACAACCTCCGGCAGCGACGCCTCCTTGATCAGCCGTTGCAACTTTCGGTCGTTCTTGGCGTTCAGCTCGGCGTCGACCATGACGCCCAGTCGATCATCGAAACTTAGCGCCTGTGCTGAGGGAGCACCCAGCTGCTGATCGTAGACTGCGGCCATCGACCTCAACTTGAGTTTCCGCAGATTGGCGAGTGTTTGTTCGACGATCATGGCCTAGTCCTGAGAGGTGGCATAGTAATCGGCGCCCCGAATATTCGAATGGTCGATCACTCGCGGAGGCTCAGGTTTTTTAAGTGGACGCAAGTCCGACCCGGTTCTAAGAATGGTGCGAATGCCATTGAGCGTCATCGACTTGATCTCCAGCGCGAGCCGGCAGGCTGATTCGATCCGTGATGCACCGAATGCATCACCCTCAATGCGTAGCCCACGCGCCATTATCAAGCCTTGATAGAAATGACTACCGGGTACAAGCCATCCGTCGATGACGGTGCTTGTTGATGTACCCGTTCTCCGGGCCCAATCGGTCAGAGCGCTGGGTTCGCCATTCACGAAATGCCTGTGCGCGTCAGGCATATGTTGCTCAATGGTGATCCGCTGATTGGTGTACTGACACCTTTCATGACTACAAACACGTCGACCACCTTGAAGGATTTCGACAACGGTTCGAGTCACGCGCATGTCGACCGTGGTGTGGGCGAGCGCGTGCGGGACCGAGTAGTGGTTGCCATCATGCTCGACGTGGTAGTCCGAGCCTACGCACCGGCTGAACTTCAGCTCGCACGGCTCATATGTCGTTGCAGGGAGCGGTTTTAGCGCTGGCTTATCGACTTCGAGGAAACGCTGCAACCGCGATCCTGGCATCTTTGCGAACGGCCGGGCATTCAATTTTTCAAGGAGTATCAGTAGTTCTGCATTCGCCTCCTCAAGGCTGTGCCAACGACGCTTGCGAAGGCGCCAGAGAATGTGGCGCTGTGCGATCTGCACACCCACCTCGGCAGTTGCTTTGTCTTTCGGCTTTCTGACGCGGGCCGGCAGCACGACCGTCTTATTGTGATCCGCCCATTCGCGATAATGCTTGTTGAGCTGCAATCGCTTCAGCCCAGCATGAATCACCGCAGATTTCAGGTTGTCGGGAACGACGAATTCCGTGACGCCACCAAAGAACGCCAGCATGCGGTTGTTCGAATTGATCCAGTCCGGCACAGACTGCGTCCAACTCAAGCGCGCAAAGGTGTAATTGCTGGCACCCAGCACCGCGACGAACGCACAGGCTTGGCGAACCGTCCCGTCCGGCAGATGAATGTCCACGGTGCCGCCGGCGTAGTCGATAAACGTGTTGACGCCGGCGCGATGAATTTTCCTCAAGGTCAAGGATCGCCGTTTCAGCCAATGGCGATACAACCTGGCGAAATGCGGGTAGCTGATGGCCTTGGGCGTAATTTCTTTCCAGTCCTCCCAAATGCAGATCAGCGTTGCCTCCGGCTGCTCCATCTGGTTATGGACATCCTCCCAGTCCGGGCAAGGACTACGTGAGGCAGGAGCTTGGGGTTCGCCGAACAGTGCGAGAACCAGCGCCGCGTCGTCCGATTCCTGAATTTTCTCCAGCGTCAAGTTGGTCGATACAACACGGTCACGGATTTTCTGAGCTGTTCCTGCTGAACAGTCGCAAGCACGAGAAATTTTTCTCGAAGAAAGCCTGCTTCGTTCGATACACAGGCGAGCGACTGATCGCAGAATTTCTGTTGGTACTCGAATCATATGGTTCCCCTTCGCGCTCGACAGCTCATTAGGCGAGCGAGCGCATGAATCACGGATGGTGCGCGGGAACGAGGCGTCGACCTTGACAAAATCGACGTGGAATCGCAGCATGCCGTTGAAGATGTAGACGGCGGTGCCAAGAACGGCTCGGGGTCCCACCCCCGAGCCGTTCGCTTTTCCGGACCTCGCAACAAACTGCTGCTGCAGGTCAGATGATCATGGGAGTTCCTCCTATCAGGTGCGGTCGACGCCCTCGGGGTTTGAACTCATAGCGACCAGGCCATAGCGCCTGAATATCGTGCCCCAGCAAGTCGGCGATCTTGGTCGCGACCCGGTGGCACGTCACCCGTCCGCGAACCGTATTGCTGACCACCGACTGCGTCACTCCCATCTCCCTCGCGATGTCGCTCTGCGTCAAGCCAAGTCGACGCAGGCGATAGGTGATCTCGATGGCATCCATCGCTGGCGTGACCGCTCGGTCAGGGGTGGCTATGCTGTGGTCAGATGTCACAATCAATTCTCGATTGAGTATCGAAAATATCCTATTGAGGAGCACCCTGCAACCATGAGCACGCTTGACGGTTTAGGTGCGCGCCTTTCAGAACTGGTGCGGAGTACCGGCCTTTCCCAGCAGGACTTCGCCGAACGGCTAGAAACGTCGCCCAGCTTCATCTCCGACATTGTTCGCGGCGTGAAACGACCGGGCTCTGAATTCCTGCACAAGGTCCGCGAGGCTTTCGGCGTCAGCATCGACTGGCTTTTGGACGGGAGCGGAGCGATGCGTGGCGGAAGGCCGATCGAGATCGATTCGTTCAAGCTGATTGCGGCCCAGATCGAATTGGCCCGGCTGGCGAAGATCGACGGCGAGCCCAAAGCGTTGACGCTGCTGGGGCAACTCTGCGGTGCTGAAGAGGCGAGATCCCTTTCTGCTGAGCGTATGGGCGAGCTGCTCAAGCCGTATGTCAAGGCGTCCGAAGAGATCCTGCTTGCCGCGTTGATCTACAACAGCCACCTCTGGACGACGAATGCCGAGGAACGAATCCGCGGGGGCATCAGCACTGCTTCAGCGTTCTTCGAATCGAAACGGCCGCTCGACATTCTGAAGGCGCTCCTAGGCGCCGCAGGAGCCGAGGCGGGCGTAGCCGAAGCCGCAACAACGGGTGTCCATCAAGTGAATATCGGCTCGCGCGTGCGCGCTGCTGCCGGCGATTACTACGAAGGTCGGAAACGACCCAAGCGCGACTAGCCAGGAGACTAAGCGATGAGCACGGAAGACATTCGTCTCACCCAGACCACGCTGTCAAACGATGCCCGTGTTGCCGGCCGAGATTACTTCGAGCGTGTCGATGTCCGCCGCCTTGACGACTGGCTGGCGCTACAAGATGACGACCAGCGCGACGCGATTTCTTTGCGTAACGAGGACGTTTTCATGAAGCGCTTCAGGATGGATCTACCCATCCCGTTGCGCTCCAAGTTGCTTGAGATCAAGCGCCGCGGAAACCTTACCGATCGACGCATCCGGCATCTCCGAAGCGCCGGGGTGCTTGTTCAGCGAGGCGACGCAGTCGAACTCGCACCCTCGGTGGTTGGTGAAATGGTCGGGTGGAGCTTCATGGTCATCTGCTTTCTGGTCGGAATGGCATTACTTGTCGCAGGAGCAAACGTACCCTTAGCAAATCACGCACTGGTCGCCTACCAGGTTCTCGGGATGGTGTTGTGCGTCACCCTCGCGAAGCTCTGCCACTACACCTTCGCAGAACCGAATCGAATCGCCCGCCAAGCCCTCAAGAGAATGGCTGCCTAACAGCTGCACCACTTCTCGCTCACGACACGCGCCACTAACTGCTCATCACCAAGGCTAAGCACCGCTTAACAGCCTGAGAATCCGCAGCCCGTCCCCGGATTCCGTCGGATCGCGCTGACGATCACGCGCAGCGCCGGAATCGCCCGCTCACGCGCCGCCGCCTACGCCGCGTCGTAGGACGCTAGCCGCGCCCGCATGTCCGCGATCACCTGGTCGCGGTCCCGCTTCACCATCAAAGTCGCCATCACCTACCCTCCTGCGCCGCCAGTTCAGCCCTGTAGTTGAGGTAGCCCTGCCGCAGCGCCATCGCGTCATGCACCGCGTTGTGCCGCCGCAGCTTTCCCGTGAAAAACGTCTCGAATGTCCGCTGTACCGCCGGCACCTGGTCCAGCACCAGAACGTCGGCGTCGTCAGGCAGGAAGAGTTCCACCAGGATTGCATCGCCGATCCAGTCGGCGACGATCAGCGGCGGCAACCCGGTCGCCTCTCTCCGCTTGGCGAGGTAGGCGTCCCAAGCCCGCCGGAACTGCCGCCCGTTCGAGAATCGGCACGTCACGTCCGCCGCTTCAATGTGAGGCAGGACTTCCTTGACGACGAACTCCGAGCACTCCTTCTGCAAGGCTTTGCTCAAGCCCCTCACCGCGTAGAACGGAGCGGCGTCCTCTGACATCGGCACCACGGCGTACGACAGCACCTCTGCTGTTCGTGCCCATTCCTGAATGTGTTGCCCTTTAAATGGAAGCTGCCCGAACTCCGAATCGACGAACAGTACGTCGAATTCGTGTTCGCGCGCGATGGCCGTCTTCACCTCGATCATCCAAACCATTACAGCCCCCTCATCTGGCAAGGCACCTGTTCGATCAGGTCCTGCTCGAACAGCGGCGGCAGCTCACGCAGCAAGCGCAGCGTCGCTGCCTCAATCGACGCCTGGCGCGTGATGTAAGTCCGGTCCGTCGAAAACTCCCCGGCGTTATCTACGTCCACCGTGTACGTCCATCCCGTCTTGTGCCGGAACGTCCGAACCTCGATGCGATGTTCCTCCAGCGTCTCAACCGAAACCTTGCTCATCGAATCCTCCTATCACCTGGTCACAAGCGCGGCAGGCCCCGGCCGCGCTTGTGAACGGGTACCGTTCGGCACGCCGTCGAGCACGGGTCATCCGCCGCCCGAAGGGTCGAGCGCAGCGAGATTCGTCGGCCGCGAAGCGGGCGACGAACGGATCGGTTGACGCGCGCGGAGCAAGTGCCACCCAACACCCTGCGGAGCGACCGACGACTTTCGCATGCGAAACGTTTCGCGCATGAGGGCATCCACATAGCGTCACGCGCTAGATGGACACGGCGTCGGCGGCATCGACGCGGTGTCCCGCCGGGTCGGCAGGCGATGCCATCGGCATGGCCGAACGATGCTTTACGGACAAGGGATTGAAGCCCGAAGGGGCGAGAAGCCATCGGCGGCTCGATGCGCAGCACGAAAGCCCGGTGCGCGGAAGCGCATGGCCCCGGACTTTCGCATGCGAGACTTTTCGCGCCTCGAACCAAGGCATAGCGCACCGCACTACCAACCCGTAGCGGCCGGCACTACGAATCAGAAATCCCGGCGGAAACATCAGCAGATCGGCCATTTCATAGGCCCTCAAGATGCAACGCACCCAGCTCGCCGCACACGAGCGCTCGCGCCACCAGCTCCGAAATCGAACGAGCACCCAAAGCATCCTTCGCACGCTCGATCCGACCCGTCACGGCTGCATCTGTCACGCCCTCAAATTGCGCAACCTCACGAAACGAATGTCCTCGGGCAATCATTCGAAGCGCCTCTCGTTGCGTATCGCTCAACGGCTGGCCCCGAGAATCCAGCTCTCCGACACGAACCCCATCGAGTAAAGCAAACCCGACTTCCCTCAGCTTTACCGGCACCTCAATCATTTCCTGACTTCCCACAAACGCACGTCCCGCAATCGTCACCAGCACCATCAGCCCCATCGGTCCATGAACCGGCACGGTCAACCCAAACCGAAGCCCCACGGCTTCTGCCTGCACAACCTGCCGGCAACGAGCGCTCAGCCCCAGCCAGGAAATCGGCTGAACACTCTGGCGGGCGGCGGCAATGACCGGATCGGAAGCAACACGCAGGGCCTCGCGCCCGGCCGCATCGGCTCGCTCGCCCTCGATCACGACGAATCGTCCGGTCATGCGGTACACCACCGCGACCGCCACCAGCGGGAAATTCAGCGAAATCAACACCGAGCGCGCGCGTTCAACAAGGCGCTCATCAACGGCAACCGTATCGGAGCGCAGCCGCCGATCGCGGCGAGCGAACGAATCGTCGGTAGCAGTCACGACATTCATACGGCTGCGAGATCGTCCACGAAGCCTTCCAGGAGCCGGCAGCGCAGCTCGAACTCCGCCTGCGTCATCGGCCGTCGCAGGGCTCCGATTGCGACCTCGTAAGCCGTCTGCCAAGTGCCGATTCCCATCCGAGGGTCGAGCACCACGGGGAGGCGCCGCTGCCGCCGCAACTCGTCGGCAACCAGCGCCAAACGCTCACCGGCAGCAACGATGACGGCTTCGAGCTTGCCTGCTTTCGCCATCAGCTCGTCAATCGTCGGGCGGGATCGGGACGCCGAAGACGACTTTCGCATGCGAAAGTCGGCTGGACGGGAGTGAGGAAGGACGGACATGGCTAGCGCTCCAGGTTGAAGCCCCGCGAAGGGGCTGGTCGTTTGATATCGGGCTGCGCCTGTCGCACCTCGGGCGCAGCAGCCGCAGCAGCTCGCTCCGCATCGCGTCGCGCATCGGACTCACGGAACGCCACTTCAATCGCACGATCGGTCACGTCCGAAACCGAGATTCGGCTGTCGATCGCCGACAACTTGTCGCCGGATCGCTCTGATACCGAATCACGCAGCTTCTCGGCCGAATCGGTGTAGAGCGACAGTCCATCGGTCTGGCGGCTGACTGCGACGAGGAACGCCTTCTGTGACAGCAGGGACTTATCCGAGCTGGACGCATCGACCAGCACCTGAGTTGCCGTCTGACCCTGGCTTTTGTAGATCGTGGTCGCATAGCCGTGCTCCCAATGTCGGCCCGACTGCACACCACGGTCGATATCGACGCGCCGACCGTCCTCCGTGAGCACGGCCATTCGCCGTGCATCCGTCGCAACAACGGTCAGCCGCTGGCCGTTGGTCAGGCCCAGCGAAGGATCGTTTTTGGTCCAGGTGATGCGCTCCCCAGCGGCAAGCGTCGTCTCGCGCTCGATGAAAATCTGCGGCGGCATCTTCGCGCCGCCCGCCACCAGGCCCGGTGCCCACGGAACTCGGCGACCGCCGACATCGAGATAGACGATGCCGTCGCGCCCGTTGACCGATTCGACTCGCGCATAAGAACCGGCACCGATCCCGAGCGACTTCAGCGCACGCGGGAACTGCACGGTCTGACCAGGCCGGTACGTCGAAGCCAGCGCCGTATCGGCCCGTGGCACATAGACCGACTGAAGCTGCCGCGCCGGCTGCTCGCCGACGAGCTTGCCCTCAGAACGCAACACGTCGCGGGCCATCTCGTTCAGTTCGGTGCGCGTTTGATTACGCGCCGAGAGCATCAGCGTCGAGTCGCGTGCATCGTCGGCCGCAGACCACGCCGAAACCATCGCGCGCAGTCTGTCACTGCGATCTGCGATCTCCCGCGTCTCCGGTGTCAGCTTCTCCATCGCCGACACGAAGTCCTTCGAAAGCACGTCGCGGATCGCCGCAACATGGCGTGGATCGGACTGCCGGCGGATCTCATCCATTTCTGCGTGCCGCATGCCGTTGTTAAGCAGCCGCGCGAAGGGCTTGCCAGCCTGGATCGCGCCGAGCTGGTCAGGATCGCCGACCAGCACGAGGCGTGCGCCCAGCTTCTCGGAGAGCGTCGTCAGACGGCGCATCTTCTCGTTATTGACTTGGCTGGCCTCATCGACCACCCAAACCTGTTTCGCATAGACGGAGCGAATCTCGTTCGCTCGCGCCGGATCGGCATTGCGCAGTCTCGCGGCGTCCTCGCCGAGCGTCCTCAAGTGCCTCGAAATCGTGTGCGACTCGATACCCGTACTCGATGAAAGCTGGCGAGCCGCTTCGGCATTCATCGCCATGCCGACCATGTTCAGACCCTTCTCGGCGAGCAACTGCCGAGCTTCGCCGAGCATGTAGGTCTTTCCGGTTCCCGGCCGACCCAGCACCCCGACGATCCGATCCTGACTGCTCAGGATCATCTGCACCGCCTGCGCCTGGCCTGCGTTCAGCACGCCGGCACGGATCTTCGCGAACATTTCCGGCGACTCGCCGCGCCACAGTGCTTCATTCTTGGCCGCATCGGCTTCGCGCTGCCGACGCTCGAGCAGTGAAGCCAGCAACCGGCCCGCCTCTTCGGCGCTGTACGCAGCGGGAACCGCATCGCGCCCTGACACAAGCGACGCCTGAATGCGTTCCTCCTGCTGCAGCGCAGATAGGGTGGTGTAGCCCTTCTGTGGCCCGAGCTGCGCGTCGTGAAGCCGGCCAGCGGCTTTTTCCGAAGCAATCAGCCGCTCTGCATCGTCCACCGACATTCGCCCGACAGCGCCGGCAAGCGTCCACGCCAGCAAGTTGCTGTGACTAAATGCGGCTTCCTGGTCAGACAACCGCGAAATCGCACGCTGCAACGCCTTGCGTGCCTCGGAAGCACTGAGCAGATTGGTCTGATCGCCGCGCTCCCGCGCCTCGGCGATGACGTACTGCGGATCGAAACCGATGGTCGCAGCGCGCGCATCCCATTCCTTCGCGAGCGCCGCGCGGTCCTCGACCGTCTTCGCGTGCCGCGTCATCAACGCCGCCTGGTCTGAAGCCTCCGGCCCGAGGCCGCGATCCTTCAATGACGCCTTGATCTCCGCGCGTCGCGTGGAAAACTCTGCGATGGCCTCGGCCGACACGCCCGCGATCTCGAAGCTGCCGGCGCGTCCCTCGGTGTCGATCTGGTAGCCCAGACGCTGCATTTCGAGGGCAAGCGCGCTGCGGTAGACCGCCGTGCTCGCCGATTGCGACTCGAAGAACGCCTTGCCATCGAGCGACCGCCACTTGCCGTCCTCGCGTTGAGTGGCATTGATGACCACGCTATGCGTGTGCAACTGCGGATCGTGGTTGCGGTTGGTGTCGTGCTGGAACGTCGCGATGACCAGGTTGCCGGTGTTCTCGCGATGGATCTCGCCGGAAGACTTCACGCGAGTCGCCGCGACATTCGATTCAACCCAGCCGAGGGCCGACCGAACCGC
>FRDC01002830.1_pt1 | contig 52277 bp, 72 predicted proteins | sample 1106171 | NCBI WGS metagenome assembly FRDC01 (sample SAMEA3930566, study PRJEB13176) | freshwater metagenome | biome: Drinking water system; feature: drinking water; material: water | place: Singapore | collected 2014-12-20 | reverse complement strand
GGTAGAGCAGCGGACTCATAAGCCGCGTCTCGCTGCTCCCCTTCACCCACAAACCTCCACATTTCTCAAGAGAATCGCGGCCCCCAGCGCACTTTCCCGTTTCGTGACATCCGATCTCTTCCTGCCTAAACCGACCAGTTCCGGCCTCCTGGTGAACATCTGGTGAACACTTAAGGAAGGCGGGTTTGGCCTGTTACATGGCCTTCGTACATTAGCGGCCACAGCTCAGACAGTCATTGTTGTCAGCGCATGATCACTTTTCCGGTCTGGCTCCAATAATAATAGATGGAGAAGTTCGGATAGATCGCATCAAGGGTATTCTGGCCTGCCACCGTGAATAAGCAGCCGACTGCCCCTACCCAATGTTCTCCGAGCCGATACTGGATGGTCGGTTGCACGCCGAGCGAATTGAACCCGTGACGCCCTCCGACGTTAATCTCATTGCCGTCAGCCCGCCAGGGGAGGCCATGGAATCCCACGAACTCAAGGTTATACCCTAAGCCTCTCTTGTCGTCGAGGATGTGTTCGATGATCAGGCGCGTGTTGACGATATCCGCTGGATAGGTCGTCTGCCCCGCATCGCTGCCGGGAAAGTGGTACGAATAGAACACACCTCCGCTCACGCGAAACGGTTGCAGATTCTTTCGAAACATCACCCCTTCCGTCCAGGTCAGTGATCCGAAACGAGAGGCTGGAAGTCGCCCGAGCGGCGCAAATCCGCCGGGGGGGCTTTCACTCCCCGTTACCCAACGACTGGTCGGTAACACAATCATGTTGAACGTCGTGATGGAGGGACGCCACCCATCTGGATCCTGAATAATCGGTCGGTATTTCAAGTACACCTGTGTATCGCCAAGCCCGGAATCTGTGGTCCACGGCCCCCCTTTGCCCTGATTAAACTGCGCGCTGGAATTCGCCCACCAGAATGAGCCCGAGAGGCCGACATTGAGCTCTAAATGGCTCGTCAGGCCATAGGCCATCGTGACGACTGGTGCAATCTGATACGAGTGGACGGGTGACGAAGTGCTCTTGGTGGTCAGATCGTTTCCAAATCGTCCCTCACTAATCTGAGAAAACAAGAACGGATGGAAGGTGAACTGTCCCTTCGGGTGGATGTCAACGCCACTAATAAAAATCGGCCCGTTCGAGAGCGGATTCCAGCTTTGCCGGTATTTTTGCATCTCTTGATCGGTGGGAACCCAATCCAGCGCATCCGCCGCGGCCCCTCCCGTGAGCTCGAGACAAAACATGATCAGAAGGATACACGCCACTCCAGGAAAGAATGTTCGGAGGACCAGCGCCTGTGGTTTCTGGCCGTAGAGACTTGTGCACAAATGAGACTCTTGCGTCATTCAATCCTCGCCTCTGACATTGACAGATGTTGATAAGTCCATGTTTAACCGCTAGCAAACCCCACCACGCGACTCTCTACCACGCTACACCGTGACCAAACTGTAAGATCGCTTACACAAGCCTGGTAAGCAGATGATAGGCGAGTGCGGAAAGCAGTCCGGAAGCAGGAAGCGTGACGACCCACGCGAGGACCATGTCACGCACCGTGGGCCATCGCACGGCGCGGACGCCCTTCAACAGCCCGATCCCGATGATCGCCGAACTGCTAACATGGGTTGTCGAGACCGGCAATCCCATGACTGCGGAGACAAACACCAGAGAGGAGGTCGTGAGATTCGCAGATAACCCTTCACCGTGATCCATGCGAGTGATTTTCTCCGCAAGGACTTGGGTGACACGGAGTCCAGCTACGTAGCTGCCGACGCCCATCGCCACTGCCACGCCGATGAGTGCCGCACCTTGAGAGGCCGCGCTGGACCATGAGGTGACGGCACTGCCCAGAAGCAGGATCGCCGCAATCTTGGGGGCGTCGTTCGTTCCACGAGCCAACGAGGCCAATCCGCTTGAACACCAATGAATACTGTCCAACCCAACAACGAGCCCGCTCAGTCCTGCCCGGTCGCACTGAACCGGAACGGCCACCACGGGTTGTCCCAGCGCTGCGGTTTGAAAAAGAGTACGCGTGGCTCCCTGTGCGTCGATCATGACCAGCGCCCTGGCGGTCGGCATCACACAAAGACAGGCTCCTTCCCATCGAGCCGCGAGCGTGCGGACAAGAGGATGCGCAATGACAGAGACCATCAGGGCCAGCACGGGACTGAGGATGAGCGGCAAGACAATCTTCCTTCCAATCCCCTCCCACAGAAGCCCCTCGCTTCCAAACGCGACAAGGCCGACCCCGACGATCGCGCCGGTCAACGCATGAGTCGTGGAGACAGGCAGGCCGCTCCAGGATGCGACCAGCACCCACAGAACCGCACCGGTAAGTACGGCGGCAGCCAGTGCGGGCGTTGCGGAGGTGTCGGGCGCCAGCAGTCCTTGACTGAACGTCTTCACCATCGCCGTGGCCACTAGTCCCGAGAGTCCGGCACCGATCACCGTCCAGACCGTCCCCCAGAGAATCGCAATCCGGTAGTCGGTCACCCCGCTGCCGACGAGCGTGGCGATGGCTTTGGACACATCGTTCGCGCCGTTGGCGAAGGCCAGTAACAGCACCAGGACGAACGCGAGAATCGACAGGTCCATCGTATTCGGCCTACTCGCTCGGCGCTGCCGTTGTGACTGCTCCGCCGCAGGACGAGCCGGCCCCGGCTGTGCAGCCGTAACAGTGGTTCGCCGTCACGATCCTCCGCGTGCCCAAGCGGGTCGGATCGAAGTCACGAATATGACGCGGCATCCCCCCGTCGACCGGCAGGTTGAGCATCTGATTGAAGTCGCAATCATACAGGGTGCCGTCCCATCCCACGGAAATCATCGACCGGCACATGACGCCGGCAGCAGCGACCGGGTTGAATGCATTGGCCAGACGTTCCATGTAGGCGTCATAATTCCCGCTCTCGATCAGGAACTCCAGGAATCGACTGATAGGCATATTCGTGATGGTATAGAGATGGTTGAACTCGATGCCATGCCGGGTCTGGAGCTCTTTCCGAAATTGCGCTTCGACGGCTGCCTGTCTCGGCGGGAGAAAGGCCCCCACTGGATTGTAGACGAGGTTCACAGTGAGGCCGGTATCGGGACGACTGTAACCGAGTTGATTCAAGAGCCGGAGGGCTTCGATGGATTTCTCGAAGACGCCTTCGCCCCGCTGGGCATCGGTTTGAGTGGCCCGATAGGCTGGGAGCGAAGCGATGATTTCGACGCGATGGGCAGCCAGAAACTCGGCAAGATCTGCTTGGGAGGGAAGCAGCAACACGGAGAGATTGCAGCGATCCATCACATGACGGCCGAGCGCACGAGCCTGTTCGACCAGCCAACGAAAGTTCGGGTTGAGCTCGGGTGCCCCGCCGGTGATGTCGACGGTTGGAACGTCGGTCCTGGCCAACGCCGCGAGACAGAGTTCGGCGGTCTCCTTCGACATTGTTTCGGTGCGGTCCGGCCCTGCATCGACGTGACAATGCCGGCAGGTCTGGTTGCAGAGTTTGCCGACGTTGATCTGAAAGACCGTGATCCCTGTGGCGTGGAGCGGAAATAAGCCGGCCTGATTGAGTCGCCTTTCAAATGGAGGACAACCGAGCGTTCCTGTGAGCAACCTGAGCTGTTCGGCGGGAGAGGCAAGCGGATTCTGTCGTCCGAGCAAGGTCAGCGGCATCTCTGTATCCGTGAGCACGCGAGAAGCACCTCAGAAACCTACCATGGCGTCAGCGGGTGTGCCCGATGCCGGCCAACACCGTGTCCGGGAATCGCAACTCGCAGCATCCGAAGTTGAGCGCCCGTCCTTGCCGATTGGCCAGCGCGCGTTGGACCCTCGGCAGGATTCGATAACAGACCTGCTTGCCGTCCCGAAGTCCCTCAACCAATCCGGCATCCCGGAGAATCCGGAGATGATGGGAGATGTGCGGTTGCGGACAGCGTAATTGCCGGACGAGTTCCGTCACGCACTTCTCCTCGACCAGTAACGACTCCAGGATACGCAACCGGGTGTGGTCCGCCAGGGCCTTGAGCATCGTGGCGCATTGGTCCGCGGTGAGCATGTCGCCGGGTGGGGCGGGCTTCATCAGCAGCAGCCTCCATCGGGTGAACAGGTGACCGTGCCACCGCTCACGCGCTGGCTGGCACGGTTGATGATGGCGAAATGCGGAGCGTACCCGTCGGTTGCCAACACCTTGAGGGTCTTGGAGCAGACTTCCAGCGGTTCTCCCCGTCGGTAGACGTGATGATCGTCATCAGCTACTTCGAGAAATGGGCCCGCAAGCAGGGCAAAGTCTCCTTGCCACACGCAAGGGGCTTGCGAAGGCAACTCCGCCCACCAGCGCGCATCCGCTCGGTCGAGCACGATCGGTTCATGGGACAGCACAAAATACGGGGCGAGCGGGGGTTGACTCAGCAGCAGAGCCGTGTCCGGCCCGATCGGTCGCGGAATACCTCGCTGGTAGCTGGCTCCACGTTCATCCACCACAAGGCTAAATGGTCCGCGGAGTGTCGCGTAGCGAACGGGGGGTCCCGCAGGATGCGGTGGGAGTTTGCAGCCGGTCAGCGTCACGGAGAAAAAGTGAATCCCATCGATGACTTGCCAGGGAGAGAACTTGACGAGATGGATCCCGAGAAACCCGGCTTCCACCATGCCGACACTGTAGGCCGCGAGCGTCAATGCGCCGGAGAGACACTCACCCCATTTCTCGGCATCATGCACCAGGTATTGCGGGACGGTCTGGTCTGACACGATATCGGAAATCGTAAAACGCCCACCAGGTTTCGTGACGCGGAACATCTCACGGAAGACCTTGCGTTTATCCGGAGCCAGGTTGATGACGCAGTTGGAGATGACCAGATCGATCGTGTTGTCGTCCACCGGCATCGCATCGGCCATGCCCTTGCGGAAGTCCACGTTCGAGGAGGCATAGCCCAGATTCGCTGCAACAATCGGCGCATTGCGGTGCGCGATCTCCAGCATCGTGTCCGTCATATCGATGCCGATCACCAGCCCGGATGGCCCAACCAGCCGCGAGGCTTCGAAGCAGTCGATTCCCCCGCCGGAGCCGATGTCCAGGACCGTCTCACCGGGGCGCACCGTCTTTAATCCGGCGGGCGTGCCGCAACCATAGGAAATCTTGAGCACCTCTTCTGGGATAAACGTCCTCAGGTTGGCGAAGTCGTAACTCGTCGGACAGCACATCTGCTCGCCTGCGGCGGCAGCCTGCGCGTAGCGGTCACTGACTTTTTGGGTGATTTCTTCGATCGGCATGGTCCCCTCGCAGCGACTGTATATATAGAGATCCGTCTATGTGTCAATCTTGCCCTATGAGAGCGATCGCATCCTTGTAAATAGGTGGATAGGTTCATATACCGGGGCGCACATGGAGCTTCTGTAAGCTGGCTTACAGTCACACAGCCGCCAATCTCTCGGCTGTGAACGCGCTGGAGTAGAGTCGGACGTTCAAGAGGATCATTACGGGTCGGAAACGAACAAACGGACACACTACCCCCTTGACTCCGTACTATGGTACAGGGTGTATCGTCACCCATGAGGTGCACATGACAACCGAACTCACAATTGGGCAACTCGCAAAGGATGTTGGAGTGAATATCGAGACGATTCGCTACTACGAGCGACGCAACTTACTCGACCCCACCTCGCGGCTGCCGTCCGGCTACAGACTGTACAACCGCGAGGCCCAGCGACGTCTCCGCTTCATCAAGAACGCCCAGGCGCTGGGTTTCACGCTCCATGAGATCGAGGAACTCCTCGATCTTCGGGTCAGATCGAAGGCCCGGTGCGACGATGTGCAGCGGAGGGCAGAAGCCAAGCTGAAACACGTGGAGGCAAAGCTGCGCCACTTGCAGTCGCTGGCCAGGGCACTACGAAGCTTGCTTCACGACTGCCGGGCTGGCCAGCCAAGTGATCGGTGTCCGATTCTCAAGGCTCTGGAGGATGAAAGGCACGGAAAGGGATGCACTGTGCGAAAGGAGGTGAACAGATCGGGAAGCGGACCGTAGGGATTGCTGAGGTGAAGTCGGGGATTGATCCACACCTGCCAGGCTGTTTCATCCACTCACAACGGCAGGACCTTAGACGCCTGATCACAGGAGAAAGGAGACTCTAGGATGGTGACCACAAAGCGCAAGGTTGAGGTATTCACGGCTGGCTGCCCGATTTGTGATGACACGGTCAACCTGGTCAAGTCTTTAGTCTGCCCGAGTTGCGACCTGCAGATCTACGATCTACGGGGCGGCTGCGCGACGAACGAATGCCGGGACAAAGCGAGACGCTACGGGATCACCGCAGTCCCGGCCGTCGCGGTTAACGGTGTGTTGTTGGACTGTTGCCGGCGGGAACCGATCACAGCCGATCGCTTAAGGGCTGCTGGCGTCGGACAGGCGTGATGGGAAGAGCGAACAGAGGGAAGGCATGACTCCGTGGACCTGAACCGTTTCATGACCTTCGGTCTAGCTGGAGCGGTGTTGATGGCATTCTGCTGTTTCACGCCGATCCTGGTCGGGCTGCTGGGACTCGTTGGCCTGGGAGCGGTCACGGGTTATCTGGACTCTGTGCTACTCCCTGCCCTAGCCGGCCTTCTTGGCTTGGCACAGTATGGCTTGGTCTCGGCGAAATGGAAAGGACATCGCCGGATGTGGTTCGAGTCAGTCCCCCATAGAATACAGTCAACCGGGAGGATGACGAAGCCATGACCGAAAGACAAAAAGAGACAAGGACGGATGCCGAAAGTTTATTTCAAGGGCTGCGACGCCTCAGTCCGAAGGTGACCGGCGGGCTGCTGCGCATGCGACAAGAGGCGTACCGCGACGGGGTTGTTTCCGCCAAGCATAAGCTCCTCACAGCGATGGCCATCTCGATCGCGATCCGATGTGAGCCCTGTATTCGGGCCTACGTCCAAATGGCGGTTGAAAAGGGAATTGCCCAGGAAGAATTGATCGAATTCCTCGAAGTCGCCATGACCATGCAGGGTTGCCCAGGCGAGGAATGGGCATTGAAGGCCTATGCCGTGTACAAGGACTGCGTTAGTCGTCGGCTGCCTTCGGATGCATCAACCTGCTGCGAACACCAGCCTATGAGCCAAAACAAGAATGAGGAGGGCGGGTCATGAACCGACAGATCGTGACCATGATACTAGCGATGTGCGTGACCCTCATAGGGATCGCCGGCCTCGGCAAACAGCAGGCGTCTGCAGCCAGCATCCTGATCCACATGAAGACCTCGCTGGCAGAGGACGATGGGCAAATATGTGCCGTGCCGAATGTGGCTTGGACGGCCGTCAAGGCGGGCCATAAGGTGACAATTCTGGTTGACGCCAGCGCGGTGACATCAGTGACCAAGGGGTTTGGCTTTTTTCGCAGACTGGTCGGTTCGGACAGTACCGCGCTCGATCGAGCGGGGCTGCCGGAGCGAGAACGGCAGAGCGTCTCCGAACAGATGGGCGTACCCCTGGAGCAGGTCCCGCATAACTACGGGGAGTACTTTGAGATCCTTAAGAGCAAGCTGGGCGTTGAAATCTATGGCAATCAGACCATGATGCTGCTCTATAAGATCGATCCGGCTCGAGTCGCCTCTTCAGTAACCCCCATTCCACTGGCAAAGATGGTGGGCCTGTTCGTATCAGCCGATCATGTGATCGTGTACTGAGCTTCAACCGACAAGGAACTGTGTGATTATTGGGAAGCTATTGAAGTGAATGTCCATGTCCGGCCGAAATCGGTGCTATGGACACGAACGATCCGTTCACCCCGAAAGGCCTTCGACCGTACGGTGAAGGAGATGGCACCCTGCCGGGACACCTGAATGTCTTCAAAATGCGGGGCGCGATCCCCCTGGAAATTGTAGTGGCGGCAGTCAGCTTTTCCTTTAGGAGCACAAAAATCGGGTTTCACAACCTGATCGATCAACTCCTCAGGGAGAGACGTGGGATACCACGCTCGAAACTGTCCGCACGCATCGAAGCTCACACTCACACCATTCCCAATCCAGACCAGCGTCTGCTCATCGACCACCAGATAGTTGTGGCGCTCGAGCTCGACCAGTTCTGCGGCATTCTTGGATCCGATGGCGCCCCCGTTCCCTAATGTACGCCAACCTGGGTCCTGGGTCTTGTGGCCCGGAGAGTTTGCTGTATGCTCCGACGCGCACTGGACGCGAAACACTTCGCCGGTATAGTGGAGCGGAAGGTTCTCATAGTACCGAACGACCTTCAGCTTGAAATGAGGCCCTTCGTACAAAACAGCCTCGTCGAATTTCTGCGTGGCTTGACTGCACGAGACGAGCGCGATGTTCCAGATCGTCGTCATCACGATAATCTTGAGGAAGAACCGCCCAGGCGAAGCAATCATATGTTGTGGCAAGACAACGATCCCTTACCGCACCTGCGGCCAGCCGCGCTTCCACAAGCATTGCCCAGACGACAGGTAGTCTTTGGATCGGCACCACTCAAGGCAAGCTACTGTCGGGTAATGCGTCGTCCTCAGATATGCGTATCTGCCGTCGGGTTGCTTCTTGAACACTTCCCACGGGCCGGTCCGATTGCCCCATATGGAGATCTCCGAGAACGCCACGCCTTCAAATGACTCCAAGTCCTGCGCCAGGTTGCAGCGAAACAGAAATGTGTCTTGCACGCCGTTGATGAAGTAATCATCACCCAGCGCATACTCGGCATACACAAAAGCCCGTAGTGGATCTGGTGTGTCAAACTCAGCGGCATCCGCAACGCCCGCCAACATCAGACCAAGCAGCATGCCTATTGACACACACACCTGAATGCTCTCCCGCATCATGTTGGTATCTCGAATCGCATGCCCCCTGCGGGGAGAATGTCTCCGACTCATACCCGAACCCATGCGCTCTTCCATTGTAACCAACGAATGCTGCGCCACAAGCCGAATTGCCATATTCGACAGTGCAGGGGAGTAGTTGTCGTTCAATGGGAATCGCGCGCGATTATTGTACTCACTCAGGCATTGGCATGGGACCTATTCTCTTGACGACACAAAGGCTTGATGACGAAACTCCAACCAGGTGCGTTGCAGGTCCAAAGTCAGCCGCTTCGCGGCATCGTTCATGGTCACCACCCGAAGCGTATTCGGTGCACCTTCATAGGTTGGCGGCCACGAGGGTCGCCCATCAGGGCCGGCGGGGCGAAACCAGATGACGGGATACCATTGATTGATGCCCGGGGCCATCGGGCGATCCAGCGTGGCCATGCTCCGGCCTTCCCCGCGCAGCAGCACCGCTCCTGTCTTGACGTCGATCAGCGCGGCCTCAAGCAGCGACCAGTTGTCCCGTCGCAAGCCAGGCTGGCTGTGCGAATGCCACCCCAGGAAGACGGTTTGCGGATATTCTTGCTCCATGGCGGAAGCCACAACGACCAAAAGATAGTTCACGTCATGCGACTGTGCCAATTCGAGCAATGGACTGAGATCGCCCCTTGGCTGTACGCCTTCGGCTGGCAGGAGCGTCTCGACCGTGAGCGGAAGTGACTGACCGAGTCGTTCCTTCAGCTGCTCCGTGAGTCGAGTCTGCGCTTCGTCCGGCAATACCGGTGCGGCTCCTTCAGCCGTCTGGTCGGCGATTACGAGGAGGCCGGTCCGGCCCTTGCGGTCGGAAAGCGGGTTCAGCGATTCCAGTGTCGGATCCGGATGCGTGCCGACATACTGGTTCATTCGGCTCGGTGGCGAGGCGGTCGCACAACCAGCCAGGACAACGACGACCGTCATTCCCATCTGCAGAGTCATCCAAGATGTCTGAGCCATGGCTCCCGCCCTCCTCTCGCTCGTGGGCGGACACCCACCCGGCGGCTTGACTTTACCGGTCGAGTGTCCGCGGCACCCGTCGGCTAGAACGTAATGACCTGATAGCCTTGCGCCACCAGCTTTTTGAAGCTGGGATGTCCGTCGTACTCCCCTGCCAGCTTCACCCCGCATGCAACCACCTTGTCCTTCACGCCAAATGCTCCCGCGCAGAACTCGCAGGCCCCGCCGATCCGATCTTTCACCGCATTGTAGAGCCCGTGCAGCTTGTGATCGGGCTTTTCCAACTCGGGAATCCACTTGGGCCCGGCGCCGTCGAAGATGAGCTGAACGTCGTCATGACCGTCCTTGAACTCCTTGACGGATTCCAGGGCATTCACCACACGGCCTAACCCTTCGTGTGTTTCCGTGTCGGCCAACACGACAATCGCGACTTTGGACATGGTGCACTCCTTTCAGAAGCCAGTATGTGAGAGATGAGAAGAATCTCCGCCTGCGATCAGTGCGGAGGCGGCATCATGCCGCCACGACCTCGCACTCTACCGCGCACAGCCCAGGCCCATCTGTAGCCTAGCTTACAAAGCGAATTCTCCGTGTTTTTCTGCAAGCGGTGAGGTGCCTTACAGAACGAGGTCGTCTCAGCCGCTAGGATCACGCTCAAGATGCAAACACACCGATCACTCACGAGGAGGGATGACATGACCTGCGAACGATGCAATGGCCTGATGGTCAGCGAGCAGATTTGTGATCTGCGAGGGACAAGCGGCGATCTCAGTGTGGACGGCTATCGTTGCCTGCTCTGCGGCGATGTGGTCGACAAGACGATTCTCGCTAATAGACGGTGTTCATCCGAGAGGGTCGAACCGCCCACGGTCTACAGCCCTCCGATGCCAAGACTCGTGGCGGCATAAGGCGAGAAGCATAATCGAAACGATCATGCCCTTCCCACGACTGATTGAAGGTTGATCGAGGAAGGAGATGTACCATGACACGTCAAGACGAACCGGTAATGGCCCTTCGAATCCAACTCCACCAACTGCCCTGTCCAACCTGTGGCCGTCATGACCTGGAGCCGATGCTCCAATGTGATTACTACCCGGACGGCTGTCTCTGGCTGGTTCGCTGCGAAACGTGCCGGGCGCAATACCATCTGGATCATCGGAGCGGGCCCGGTTGGATCGACGATGCACGGACTGTTGCGCCGGCTGACCCGGCGGCCACTGAACACTCTTAACGGACAGAAGGGAGGCTCCCATGCGAATCCATGAGGTCATGTCCACCGGAGTGGTAGCGGGTACACCGACGGACTGCCTGCGGGCGATCGTCGTCAAAATGTTGAGCCGGCATTGCGGTGCGATTCCGATCGTGAGCGCCGATCACGAATTGCTCGGCATCGTGACCCTGCGCGACGTGATGTTGCCGATGTATCCTAACTACGGCGACTACATTCATGACGCGGTGCACAGCCGGGACTTTCTGGAAATGGAGCAAAACTATCCCGAGGTGCTGGCGAAGAAGGCCGAGGAGATCATGGTGCGCAACCCGCTGACCGTCTCGCCGGAGACACCCATCCTTGAGGCCGCTTCGTATATGGGGCTGAAGAACTTCCGGCGCATCCCGGTCGCCGACTATGGCAAACTCGTCGGCATGGTCAGTATCGGCGACATTCACCGAGGACTCTTCTTTGCGCGCGGAGGTTGTGAAGCAGAGCCATGACCAGAGGAGTGGGAAGGATTCAGCCTTCTGAGAAGTTCATGAACCGCCGGTCGTTACTGTACCTCGGCGCGAAAGCGGCGTTCGGTTTCTGCACCGCGCTGAGTCTCCTAGGAGGTCTGTCTGCCTGCTACCGCGCCCCGGGTACCGCGCGTGACCAACTGATTTTCTTCTCGGAGGAAAAAGAACTGCAATTTGGACTGAGCGCCTACCGGGAAGTGTTGCGGCAAGCGCGGCTGTCCGAAAACGCCGGGATCAATGACATGGTCCAACGGGTTGGACAGCGGATCGCCAAGGCCGCCAACAAACCCGAGTATCAGTGGGAATTTGCGGTCATCGAAGAGGACCAGATGATCAATGCCTTCGCGCTGCCCGGCGGCAAGGTGGCGGTCTTCACCGGCATTCTGAAGCACACCAAGAACGAGGCGGGGCTCGCCACTGTGATGGGGCACGAAGTGGCCCATGCGCTGCAGCGCCATGGGGTGGAACGCATGAGTCGCAGCATCCTCGATCAGATTGCCCAGCTCGGAGCCCTGGGGGCTGCCGCGTCAGGCCACTCGAGCGGAGCGGCGATTCAGGGGTTGTTAGGGGCATACGGTGTCAACGTGTCGCTGCCCTTCAATCGGAAACAGGAATCGGAGGCGGATTACATCGGCCTGCGGTTGATGGCACAAGCGGGCTATGACCCGCGCGAAGCGGTGCCGTTCTGGGAACGGATGAGCGGGTGCCCCAAACAGATGATCGGAAAACTCTGCTTTCGATCGCAACATGCCATTCCCGAGTTTCTCTCCACGCATCCCTCCGATGTGACCCGGATCAATCAGATCGAAGCCTGGCTCCCCGAAGCTTTGCAACACTACCACGTCCCTGGTGGTGGATCCATCCAACCGCCGCCAATTCCCTATCGACCGTTGATCGGACCGATGCCTCAAGTGAGTAGCCTTTCGAACACAGCTCGCATGTCTACACAACAGATAGAGGAGTGAAGGCGAGCTCTTTGGAGGAATTAGTGACAGCTCAAGCGTGATAGCTATTGCGTCTTAGTCTGGACCGATCAGTCCAGAACAAGGTTGTTATCTCGATACAGAAGGGAGGTGAACGCATGCCACTCGCACAATTAAAAGGGCTCAGCGGGTATCTCAGCGCGGAGCAGAAGGCCGAACTGATCCGCAAGGTCACGGACGCGATCGTGTCAGTTGAAGGAGAAGGGTTGCGGTCCGTGACCTGGGTCATCATCGAAGGAGTTCCCTCGGGGGACTGGGGCATCGGCGGGACACCCGTCACGACCGAGGCTCTGAAGAACATGGCCACGCAGGGCTGCTAACGTGAGAGCATCAAGCAACACAAGATCACACATTCGAAGAAGGAGGATCACCATGAAGTTTCAGGTCCATACGAAGGAGACGGCTCCGGAGGCGTCGCGCGCAACGGTCGAAGCCACCGCAAAGAAGTACGGATTTCTTCCGAAATTATTCGGGGTACTCGCCGAGTCGCCGACGGCGGTGCAAGCCTATGCGGCCATCAACAAGGCCCTTGAGCAGAGTGCGCTCTCTCCGGTGGAACAGCAGGTGGTGGCCTTGACCGTCAGTACTACGAACGACTGTGCCTACTGCGTAGGTGCCCACTCCACGGTGGCCCAGATGGTCCGCATGCCCGAGGACATTCTTGCAGGGCTGCGAGAGCAACGCCCGCTCTCCGACCGGAAGCTCAACGCGCTTCGTACGCTGGTGCTGTCCGTCATGCGTCATCGGGGGTGGGTGCCGGAAGATGATCTGGAGCACTTTGCAGCGGCGGGATACGGACAGCGGCATCTGTTAGACGTGCTGACGATTGTGGCTCTCAAAACCTTGAGCAACTATCTGAATCACATCGCCCATACGCCGCTCGATCGACAGTTCGCGTCGCAGACCTGGAGCCCCAAGGAGGGCTGCACCAGTTGTTTGACGACGTGAACTTCTTGGCGAGGTACAGAACGCTTGAGAGAGAGTCCCACGCCGGCATAGGCGTGGGACTGTACTGATCCATTTCAGTGACGGTTGTGGCCGCGCTCCCGAACGCGGCGAACCTTGTCAGAGGAGGGAGACAGACATGAGCCAGTTAAGTTGGACTCAGAATGTGTGGCGAATTCCTATCCGGTTTGCCGGCGATCTCCTGAAACAACCCACCTGGGTTCCGATCTGGGTCTTCGCGCTGATGATCGTGAATATGGCCAGCCTTGCGTTCTGGAGCGAACTCCTGGCGAAGGTCATTTTTGTAACGTTTCTGATGTCGGCCATGCTGATGATGGCCCTATATGCCAAATTTGGGTTCGAACGGATACTCGGATTCGGTCATGTGTTCTGGATTCCATTATTGGCGTATATCCTTGTCCAAGTTGGCCATGCCCAAGGCGAGTTCCATGCATACCTCGTCGTGCTCTCCCTGTGTATTGGAGCGTCATTGCTATTCGATAGTGTTGATGTGTGGACATTCCTAACATCGAAAAGAGTCGCCCCACCGAACTCAATCACCTGATCAACTGAGTGTTCACGTATTCGTTTGTGTCATCGCTACGACAATCGAGCGGTCCACTTATGTGCAAGGGACATGGGGCTGCGGCCCGCTCGGGAAGCGATAGGTGGGATTTGTTCAAGCTTGGCTTAAGCATAATCAGCTCATGGAGAATCCTCCTCCGTGCTGGTGTCCGACGGCAACCGGCGCCTGAGGTATTTTTAGCTACACAACTGTAAGGCGGCTCACAGTCTTCTCATGTGGTGGATGGTAGGGTGCGCATAAACATATCGAGGCAGCTCAATGTATTCCTGCTCTCTCGAAGAGCGAAAGCGGAGCAACTTATCTCTCACTATCACAAAGGAGGGTCAGACCATGTCGATGATGTGCAGTATGCAGGGATGCACGAAGAAACACGGAATGTGCGGGCACGAAAAACTGATGCTCGTCATGATGGTCATGCTGGTGGTCGGCGGAGCGGCCTACTGGCTTCTGGGATAGCCGGCGCTTCGCTCGATCGTCCACTCGAACCACTCACCGCTTAGTATGTCCCACTGTCCGAGGCGGGCCGGATCACGGCTGAACGATCGGTGCCCTGTCGTGCTTTCGGGAAGCCAAAACAACGGCTGGAATTCCAGCAGGCGACTGTAAGCTGCCTCACAGCGGCTAGGCCATAGGGGAGCTAAGATCCAACGACACAATCCAAGCGTAGGAACACGAGGAGAGAAGCCAACGAGATGGTCCACGCCAGAGAAGGGAGGGGTCCACATGATCGAGTCCTGAATCCGTCGCGATGCATCGATGTTCAGTCACGAGCGTCATTCCGAAGATCGTTCAACCTAACAAAGGAGACTTCCCATGAACGCCAACACGAAGAAGAACGCCATGATTCACTCCGCGCTGCTCGTTGCATTCAGCCTGGCAGGATCGCAGGCGATGGCTGCCGCTCCGAAAGTCCCGGAGTTGCCCGCCGGCTGGGAGGCCTGCGGCGGTGTGGCCAAGGCTGGGATGAACGATTGCGCGGTCAAGACCAGCCTCCACTCCTGTGTGGGCATGGCCAAGAAGGACAATGAGCCCGATTCCTATGTGTTCTTGCCGAAAGGTCTGTGTGGAAAGATCGCGAATGGCACCGTGCTGGCCATCACGAAAGACGATCTGGCGAAGATGAAAGAGATGATGATGAAAAAGATGTAGGACGCGGCGCAATGACGACGCACATCGACGCTCCGATCCCGGCCTGCGCCGGGATCGGACTTCGCTCACAACACTTTCGGGAGATCCTGGAGGAATTCCCACCGGTCGCCTGGATGGAAACTCATCCGGAAAACTATTTCGGTGACGGCGGCGCGCCACTCCGGAACCTCGAACGCATCAGGGCTCACTACCCCCTGAGTTTCCACGGGGTCGGCCTGTCGCTGGGCTCGACCGATCCGATCGACCGTCTCCATCTCCAGAAACTGAAAGCCCTGGTCGATCGATTCGACCCGGCACTCGTGTCGGAGCACCTCTCGTGGAGTTCCGTCGACGGTCGGTTCCTCAACGAGCTGCTCCCCTTGCCCTCTACCGAAGAAAGCCTGAACCATGTCTGTTCACGGATCGACGAGGTCCAGAACGTCCTGCAACGGCCCCTCCTGATCGAAAACATCACCCGGTATCTGACATGGCGTGAGTCCACGATCCCGGAAGGTGAGTTCATGGCCGAGACAGCCAGGCGGACGGGCTGCGGCATTCTGCTCGATCTCAACAACGTCTATGTCAACGCGGTCAATTTTCACCTGGACCCATTTGAGTTCTTGGATGCAATTCCGGCCGAGACGGTCTGGGAAATCCATCTGGCAGGTTTCGATCGCTTCGGGCGGTGGCTCATCGATACCCATGGCGAGGCGGTCTATCCGGAAATCTGGGGCCTGTACCAGTGGGCGATTCATCATTTTGGACCGCGCCCGACGTTGATCGAGTGGGATACCAACATGCCGCCACTCTCTGTCCTGGTTGATCAGGCCAAGCAGGCGAGCGCGATTCTTGGAGGCTGCCATGTTGCGGCTTCATGAGATCCAACAGGCATTTGCCAAAGGCATGATCGAGGGACAATACGCCGTCGTGGCGGAAGCGATCGTGCCCGGAGGCTCAGCTCTACGAAATGTGGCGCTCTATCGCCGCCTGATCCGTACCAACTACACGCAGGTGCTCAGCGTCACCTTTCCCATTCTACGCCGGTTTGTCGGTCCCCGGTATTTCAACCTCCTCGCGCGAGGCTATGTCAAAAGATACCCGTCGATGAGCGGCGATCTGTTTTCGTACGGGCGGCATCTTCCGGTGCTGCTGCTCGAACTACAGGTTCCCTGTCTGCTGGTCGAACTGGCGCGGTTGGAATGGACCTGCCACGAAGTGTATCAGGGCGCCGATTCCCTGCCCCTCCCCCACGCTCAACTAGATGCCATTGCGTCCGCTGACCCATCGCGCGTGACGTTCCGTCTGAACGCGACCGTGCGACTGCTGCGCTGCTTGCTGCCGGTCCATCGCGTGTGGCTGGCATTGCAACCAGACGCCCCGACAGACCTCGTGGTCGACCTGCCGCTGCCGGAAGAGGAAACGGGCATCCTGGTCACCAGGGCCGAAGGGAGGATCCATGTAGCGGCTCTCGCCGACCTCGACTACCGGTTGCTCGAAGCCATGGCCGAGCGAAACACCGTGGCAGAGGTCGAGCAGATGGCGACAGAGGCCGACCCCGGATTCGATTTCACCCGGTTTATGGCGTCCATTCTCGACTTGAACGTGCTCGCCGGAGTATCCATGGAGGCACCCTCATGACACACGAGACTGGCTTGTTGACGCGCGCGGTCATGAGTGCGGCTCCAGCCTACCGTCGGTTGATCTGGGGACTGGAGGCCTTACTCCCGCTGTTTGACCTGTCTGTCCGCCTCTATTTAGCTCACATTTTTTGGAAAGGCGGCATGGTCAAGCTCTCTAGCTGGATGTCGACCGTGATGCTCTTCACCATGGTCTACGATGTGCCTCTGTTGCCGCCGGAGATCGCCGCCTACCTGGCCACCACCATCGAATTGGGCGGCTCGTTCCTGCTGGCCATCGGCCTGGCGGGTCGGTGGGCCGCCCTCTCGCTCTTCGGACTGAATATCGTCGCTTCAATCTCGTACGGACAATTGTCCGAAGCCGCGCTGCAAGAGGCGTTCTATTGGGGGATTCTGTTCTTGTATTTCGTCTTGCACGGACCAGGACTGCTGTCGGCCGATGCGCTGTTGCGGTACTGGTTCAGACGGCGAACATCGACGAGGGTCGACGAAGGGGTGCCCGGTCAGACCGCACTTCATCAGACGTAGGACCGATATGTCGGAACAGCTCGCTCAGCCCGCTTGCCCCGCTCTACCTGGAGCAAGCACAGTCAGCGACGCGGTGCGGAGTGGAACGAAAGCAGGAGGGCTTATGAGTTCATTCCGTGGAGAAAGCCTTGATTCTTTTGAGCACAAAGCGGTTGAGAACGAACTCCTCGATCGGCGGGCTTGGCTGGCCGGCGCGGCTTCGACGATCGGCGCGACGGCGGCCGAACTGATCGCGCCCTCGCTCATTCATGCCATCGAATCGGCTCCTGTCGACCCTGCGCGCGTGCCAGGCAACGCCCCGACCTCTTACGGCACCCGTTCGGGATTCGAGCGGGCTCAGCGAACGCCCACGGTGACTCATTCCTTGACGCCCCATCAAGCGTTGCACGGCGTAATCACCCCCTCCGCGCTCCACTTTGAGCGCCACCACAACGGCGTGCCGACGATCGATCCCGATCGCCATCGTCTATTAATCCATGGTCTGGTCGATAGGCCACTCATGCTTTCAGTGAACGATCTCGTGCGGTTCCCTTCCGTGACGCGCACGCTATTCATCGAATGTTCCGGCAACTCCGGGAAAGAATGGAAAAGCCCAACAGGGCAAACGGTACAGGATACGCATGGACTCATGAGCACGAGCGAGTGGACCGGGGTGCCGCTCGCGACGGTATTGACTGAGGCAGGCATCAAACCAGACGCCGCCTGGGTCCTGGCTGAAGGCAGCGATGCCGCCGCCATGACACGCAGCCTACCGCTGACAGCGGTGCTGAAAGACGCGCTGCTCTGCTATGCGCAAAACGGCGAGGCGCTCAGACCTGAGCAGGGCTATCCGCTCCGACTGGTGATCCCCGGCTGGGAAGGGAACACTTGCATCAAGTGGCTGCGGCGACTGAAGCTCGGCCCGGCGCCGTTCATGACGCGCGAAGAAACCGCCCGCTATACCGACCTCATGCCGGACGGCACAACGAGGCAATTCACCTTTGTGATGGAAGCCAAATCCGTGATTACGACACCATCAGGTAGACAACGCATCGAGCCTGGCTTCATCGAGATTCGCGGGCTTGCCTGGAGCGGGCGTGGAATGATCGCCAGGGTTGAAGTCAGCGTTGACGGGGGACGGATCTGGCGTGCTGCGCGATTGCAGGAACCGGTGCTTCCACAGTGCCCTACCCGATTCCGTTTCGGCTGGCGGTGGAACGGAGAAGAGTCGCTGCTCCAGAGCCGCTGCAGCGATGAGACGGGTTATGTTCAGCCGAGCAGAGCGGCGCTTGTGGCGGCCAGAGGAACGCACTCGGTGTACCATTACAATGCCATCCAGAGTTGGAAAGTGGGTCGAAACGGACAGGTCACCAATGTGCAGGTGTAATCCGGCCTCGTCGATACTTCTCGTGCTGGGCTTGCTCCTAATCTCTCCAGGCATCTCCATGGCAGAAGAAGCCCGCTACGGATTCGGACAGCCGGCGACCGAGGCTGACATCAAAGCGTGGAATATCGATATCACTCCGACTGGCGAAGGGTTGCCCCCTGGCCGAGGGACCGTGCAGGAGGGCGGCGTCGTTTACGCCAACAAGTGTGCCTCCTGCCATGGGCCGACCGGCACGGAGGGGCCGAAGGATCGGCTGGTCGGCGGCCAAGGCTCGCTGACCACCGACCAGCCGATCAAGACGATTGGCAGCTACTGGCCCTACGCGACCACCTTATACGACTATATCCATCGCGCCATGCCTTCGAACGCTCCCCAATCCCTGGTGCCGGACGAAGTGTATGGTGTGGTGGCTTGGCTGCTGCACCAAAACGGTATTATTCCAGCAACCATGGTGATCGATGGACAGGCGCTTCCGACGGTGAAGATGCCCAATCGTGACGGCTTTGTCCCAGACCCGCGGCCGGATGTGCCGTAGAGAGAGCTCGAACGGAACGAGAAGAGCCGGCCGAATCCTTACCTGTAATCACCGTTCAGAGCTGCTTGAGCCAGTCGTACAGAGGCTTCCCTCTCGCAAACTGCTCCAGGCACACCCGCACACATTCCGGCCCACAGATCTCCTGTGTCACGGGCAGGCTGCGCTCGATATACAGGCCCTTGAACCGCAAGAGATCGGCTCTGGCATGATCGGCGGGATATCCTCCCGGCACCTTCTGCAATTTGTCTCCTTGAAGGCCGGCATCGTTGCTGCGCATCTTCTTCATCAGAGCATCTAACTCTCGGCCGGTTTCAGCATCCATGACCGCCGCACGGTAACGATCCAGCGTCTTCCCTTCAAACTCCTTTTGCCCGGTCACGAAATGGAGCCTCTCCGCCTCCAGCTGCATATAGAAAAATGGCGCCGCGCAGTTCTTCGAGGCATCTTCGCTGAATCGAATCCCAATGTGTGTCTTGTAGGGAGACTTGTCCTTGCTGAATCGTATGTCGCGATGGATTCGGAACACCTTGCCCTCCAGATGCTGGATATCCCGGAACCTTCGAATAAGGTGAGCACGCATGACGGAGACAAAGTCCTGCACTGGCTGCTCGACGAATCGTCGGAACCGGTCCTTGTTGGCATCGAACCAGGCTTTCTGGTTATGCGCAGACAAGTCGGCAAGAAACATAAAGGTTTCTCTCGGGAACCCCTGAACATGTATCGGTTGTGTCGGCATCTCGTCCTCAGCCTATAAGACCCAGCGCATGTCGACTGTACCGATTGGAGGGAGCCGGAGGAGCCCCCTCTAATAAATCACGCCACTTTCTCTCCCGGTTCGGCCATCGCTACAAACTCGGGATTCGGTCTGGTGCTCGTCAGATGATTGCTGTAATTGGTCAGCGTCTTGAGGGCGACTCCCAGGACCACTTCGAACACCTGCGCCTTCGTATAGCCGGCGTCGAGAAACTGTCGGAGCCGCTGCTCGTGAATCCGGCCTCGCTCCTCGACCATCGCTTGGGTGAAATCGCGCAGCGCATTGAGTTTCGTGTCAGAAAGCGGAGCCAGCGCCAAGAGCGCCTTCAGTGTCTTGCCCTCGATTCCCGCCTTGCGGCCAAGCGCGGTATGGACGGTCTTGCAATAGTCACAGTCGTTCACCACGCTGCTCGTGATCAAGATGACCTGCCGCTCGATCTCCGTGAACGAGGTCCTATCGAATGCTCCGCTCAGATTCAGCACGACGTCGAGCGTCACCGGACTCTCCGCGAGCGTGGCCGCAAGATTGGGGATGAATCCGTATCGCTCCTTCACTTTTGCCAGCACTGCGGCTGCGCCCTCAGGCGCCGTCGCATCCGTATGCTTCGTAAAGAGACTCATACCCTGTTCTCCTTTTCTATTCCGACATTCCCAGAGGTATCCTGCTGCGGTCATGTTGCTTCTCACATCGCTCAAGCCAGTCAAAAGCGTGTCTTTCTCTTGCCAAACTCACCCTCAATGGCCGCCGGCGCGCTCGCCTGTGCTTCACGGGGCAGGTCAACGCCAAACGCCACCAACTCAATACGCAGATCATGCAACACGACGTTCTTCTCCGCATCATGGTAGGACGTGATCCGGGATGGGACCTTGAGGCCATCGATCGTTGTCCAGCCGCTGAATCCCATCATGCCGGCCGCCCCTTTCATCAACTCCCGGTCGGTCAGTTGGAGATACGCGAGTTCATGCGTCACCGGATCGACCCACAGGACATACTGATTCGTGTCCTTCTGAGGCTCCGCTGCATGCCAGGTCGTATAAATCAGCTCATACTGTTTGCCGCGAAGCGAACCCTGTCCGCCGTAGCGGACGACCTCGGCGTTTGCGCTTCGGAACGGCAACTGCAGCGCATAGTTCATGGTGGCAACATAGAAGTGGATCTTCTTCCCAGCGGCATAATCAGGCTGCTCGCCTGGCGCGGCTCGATACAAGGGCCAGTCTTGCATCACCCATTTCTCTCCCTTGTTGGGGCCGTCCAACAGCTCAATTGACACCCGGTCTCCGCCGAGGCTGGTCTGCCAGCGCATCAACTGTCCGCTCTCTTTCTGCGGCATGAACATGAGCTTTCCCATCCAATGTTCCCAGTGGTCGCGCGCGGTCACTTCCACTGTCTTGGCTTGCTTCCAGCGATCGAGGCCGCCGTGCGTTTTGATCACCTCCGCCAAGAGCCGCCGCCCGCGCGTGTCTGCGTCAGGCCGGATTGATGTTTTGAGGGAGTCCGGCCGGATGTCGGCCAGACAACCGGACAGAAGCCCAACAGCCAGGATGAAAAATAGAGAGATTGCCTTGTTCATAGGAGCCTCCATAAAGAGTGGTGAAAGAAGAAGGGGAAATATCCCATTACAGAACGCTCGTTTTACAATGAGTCAAAAAAATTTACTTCACGAGGGCCTGCTTGACTGTGTCGATGACGGTCTCGACATGCGGCTTATGATCCTCGACTCGTCCGTACAAGACCATGCCTTGGATCAGACAAAGGAGATAATGCGTCAGGGCCACCGGGTCCTTCTCAGGCGGGATATCGCCGGATTTCTGGGCGCCACGAATGGCTCCTTCGAGGATCGTTTCCAGCCTGGTGCAAAACTTCTCGACACGTCTGACGGCTCCTGTGCCGACCACCTCCTTCTCTGCGAGGGTATTCATCATTAAACAGCCCTTGAAATCTGGGCTCTTGGCATTCTTGATCGCAGCTTTCAAGAACGTGTCGATGCCCTTCATATTCGGTTCGTCGATGAGCGGTCTGATGAAGGGCTCAAGTTCCTGTTCCCGATACTCCTCCAGGGCCGTTTCGTACAATCCTTCCTTGTTCCTGAACTCCTTATACAGACTGGCACTGTTGAGCCCGGTGGTTCTGATCAACTCGCTCATCGATGTGGCTTCAAAGCCTTTTTTCCAAAAGACAGAGATGGCCTTGCCTAGCACGCGCCGTCGATCATATTCTTTGGTCCGTCCCATGGCTGGAAATATACAACGATCATTCTAGTATTGCAACCCCTCTTATCTCGACCTTGCCGGCAGCATTCGAGACGCTGGATTAGACTTGCTGCCAAATCCTAATTCGCGCTCTGCTTGGCTCAGGTCCTCATTGTCTCTCAGTCAGAATTTATAGTGGACCAGTCATTCCATAATGTGCTAGGGTACACTACTAATGACCAGGCCGAAAGAATTCAACCCGGACGACGTGCTGGAGAAGGCGATGCACACCTTCTGGCACAAGGGTTATGAGGCGACCTCGGTGGAGGATCTCCTGACGGCGATGGGTATTAATCGCGCCTCGTTCTACGACACGTTCGGCAGTAAGCGGCAACTCTTTCTTAAAGCTCTCGACCGGTATTGCAACGGATTCATCTGTGAGAAATTCTCTCTCCTTAATCAGCCTGGACCAGCCCTTCCAACCCTGCGGCGGTTTGTGCGCGTCATGCTCGAGGGCGGACTGGCCGATCCGCAGCGCCGTGGATGCTTGATCGCCAATACCGTGATGGAACTGGCACCCCACGAAAAGGACATCGCTCGCAAGGCCTGCCAGGGGCTGGACATGGGAGAAGATGCGTTCTACAAGATCCTGGCCCGTGCGAAGATGCAGGGGGAATTATCGAACGACAAGGACCCGCGCGCGCTCGCGAGATTTCTCATCACGATGATGCAGGGAACAACTGTGATGATCAAGGCCGGCATGCCGGCCGACGTTGTGAAGCCGACAGCCGATACGGCGCTGTCGGTCCTGGATTGACACGGTCTCTTTTTTTGAGTCGTTTTGGAACGATCAGTCCATTGTCAAGTACCGGAGGAGCCCCCCATGACACGACATGATTCGTCCACCTTGCTCCGCCATTCGCTCCAAGGTAATGCTGTCTTCTCCTGCCTGTCCGGCGTGCTGTTCCTCGTGGCCGCCGGGCCGATCGCTTCGTTTTTGGGCATGGAAGTACCCTGGCTCATCGGCATGCTCGGTTTGAGCCTGGCTCTCTATGCCGTCTGGTTGCTGATAATTGCCCGCCGACCAACGCTAGATCGACGCGAGGTCTGGATCGCAATCGGGCTTGATGCCATCTGGGTGCTGGGCAGCGCCTTGCTGCTGATCGCAGACCTTGCCCCTCTCACTCTTGCGGGCAAGTGGACCGTGGGAATCGTGGCCGATCTGGTGACGGCATTCGCCCTACTGCAGTTCTACGGGCTGGATCGACAGCATCAGACGAGCCGGGTTCCATGATGACTTATTGACGAGGTGGGATTGAGCGCTCGTAGCTATTTCCCTCAGCATCCGGCGGCTGGTGTGGGTGGCGATCAAGACCGTGACAGGCGACATAGAGACATCGAAATCAGCCGGTATGCGCATCTCAACCGCTAACACAGGAGGATCCTTCATGACGACCTTGGAGATCGGCAAAACACTCGTTACCCTGTGCAACCAGGGAAAAAACCAGGAGGCGATCGATCGCTTGTACGCCGCTACTGTCGAGAGTGTCGAACCCATCGCCATGCCCGATATGGGGCAGACCCAGAAGGGAATCGAGGCGATCAAACGGAAGAACCAGTGGTGGGCAGAAAACCACGAAGTCCATGGCGGGGTGGCCGAGGGACCGTTCCCGCACGGTGATCGCTTCATCGTGCGATTCAAGTACGACGTCACGCCTAACCATACGGGGAAACGCATGAGCATGGAGGAAGTTGGTCTGTATACGGTTCAGAACGGCAAGATCGTCAGAGAGGAATTCTTCTATGCGATGGAGTAGACAGGGCTTCAGGTTATGTCGTGAGATGCTGTCACAACCTGGCGTTGATGTGATTGCGATTTGCACGGGCATACCCATCATTCAGCGGCCAGCTGATGAACTGGGCGCCGTGCTTTGATCGGGCAACTGGAGGGCTGCCATATGGGCACAAAACAGTATTGGTGGGCGGTATTGGCCTATGTGTTCTGTACGTTTCTCATCGCCGCGCCGTGGCACTTGGTTTTCTTCAAACCACTCTACGACGAATTAGCGATCTTCACGCGAAGAGAACCCATAATTCCTCTTGGCGTGTTGTCGATGATAATGCAGGGGCTTATCCTCAGTTACCTCTATCCTGTCTTCGCGCGCAGCAAGCCCTCGGTGAAAAGCGGGGCTCTCTTTGGCGTGCTGATGGGGGTGTTGCTTGCGAGTTCAGCCGTCTTTGCCGAAGCAGGCAAGCAATATGTCACCTCGTTGCCTACCTGGCTCGCGTTGGAAAGTATCTACTTTCTACTCCAATTCACGCTGGTGGGTGCCGTCATCGGTGCCATCTATGCCAAAGGAGCGGCACCCCATGGCCTACGATGAACAATTGGCGGCACGGATTCGAGCGCTTCTGAGAGGCCAACGCGGGGTGACCGAGAAAAAGATGTTCGGCGGTCTGGCCTACCTAGCGAATGGGAAAATGTTCGCAGGCGTCCTCAAAACCCAACTGGTAGTACGGGTGGGGCCCGAGGCGAACGATGAGGCCTTGAAGAACCCTCACACGAGACCGATGGATTTCACAGGTCGGCCCATGAAGGGGTTTATCTACGTTGACTCCAACGGAGTTAAGACTGAGGCACAATTGCGGCATTGGCTGATGCGGGGAAATACATTTGTCGCGACTTTGCCACGTGCTAAGCAGAGGCCATTGCCTCGAGTATCCGAACCTATCACTTCAGCCAGAGACAAGGAGCGAACATGACGACGCATGGCCCGCTAGAAGCAGTCACTCGCCTCGTTAATGCAATGGACCAGGGCGATGTTGCAACCGCGCTGAGTAACTACGAGCCGGAAGCATCCCTCGTCGTAAGGCCTGGCGTTGTAGCGACGGAAACCTCGGAGCTGCGAGAAGCGCTCGCTTCATTTCTGGCCTTAAAGCCAATTCTGGAGACCGAGGCACACCAGATAGCGGAAGCTGGAGAGGTCGCGCTGTACTGTTCACGGTGGATATTGCGCGGGACCGATCCGGCGGGCAACTCCGTGGAAGTGAGACGTAGATCCTCGGATATCCTTCGACGGCTACCCAATGGGACCTGGCTCATCGCACTCGACAACCCGTGGGGACCTGACATTGTTGCCTAGCAGGAATGTCTTGGTCGCTACGGAAATGACCGAAGCCATAGAATCCGTTCCGGATTCGAGGCCTTGGATCTTGTAATCAGCCAGAAGGCGAGTGATGTACAAGTTGCGAAGGAACAGTCCCTGAGCCGGGGTGATCGGACAGTCCAATGGGCCTGACACCCGGTCGCCGACTGACCAGGTGATAGCCAAGTTAAGAAACATAACAAGGAGAAACAGCATGCCACATTTTATGATTGCCTATTTCGGAGGAAAGCAGCCAAGGTCAAAAGAAGAGGGTATGGCCAAAATGGAAAAATGGAAAGCCTGGGTAAACGATCTTGGTGAAACAATTGTGAACCCAGGAACACCGTTACCAGTCTCAAAACTTGTAACCTCCAGCTGTGTAAAAGATGATTACGATCCCAATTCGATGAAAGGCTTTGCAGTTGTTAAGGCAGAAAATATTGATGCTGCCGTTAAAATTGCTAAATCAGACCCTTTTCTTGAGGATGGCGGAACGATACGCGTTTCTCAGATGATGGAGATGAAATAACAACTTGTCTCAATCCTTTTTCTTTAAGCACCGCTTACTCAAGATTCTCCAGGAACCTCAAGGAAGCACATTTCATGGTTCGCAATGATGAGCGGTCTGCATACCGTCCAGCACGGCAAGGTCGTGAATGAAGAGTTCTTCTACACGATGGAATGGCCAGCGACGCAACTGGGTCATCGGACGCCGTGACGATCACGCCACCACGTGATCGTTCACCATACCGGCCTATCCGTCAGGCAGTGCTCCCATGATGAACTGAGCGCGGCCTTTTTGACATCATGGGTGGAGGACGGCCTTATGGAGACAACGCAGGAAGATGTCTGACCTCTCATCCCACCCGGACCTGTGGGAATAGCCGGACAGATCGGTAATTCCAAACGTTGAGGTCGCTAGTTCGTTCCGTTGGAGGTTAATACGATGTCGCAGTCCCGTACCGCATTCCAGCACATCATCGCTTCGTGGCTGTCCATGAAGGCGTGGGTGAAGAACTGGCTATTCTTCTTGAACGCTATCTTCCTCGCTGCGTTTGCATTCTTGGAAGACCCGGCGGCCAAATGGATACTCCTTGCCTATGTCACCTCCGGTCCCTTGCTCGCGTGGTTGATGATCAAGCAGCGCGGGCTCACCAGGCTCTTAGGGGCCGCGCACCTTGTGCCTTGGGTGCCCTTGCTCATCTACATTGTGTTGCGGCTCACTTCGGACGTGACGGGGCCCATGGTCAGTTTTTCAACCGTGCCATTCTTTGCAGGTTATTTGTATTTCCTGCTAGCGTGCTTGGCCGTTTGTCTCTTGCTGGATGCATGGGACGTGGTCCGTTATCTACGAGGAGAGCGCTATGTCCTCGGCTCTCCGGAGGCCGTTCGGGCTGGCGCATCGCGCCCCAGCCCGGAGCGCTTGCCGTGTGAAGCCCAGGCCTAACGAAACGACATGCAGCGGACGGTGCTGGCGCCGCCGAGGCGGACTGAGTCTGACCGTATGGGGGAACGTGTTTGTCTCGCTCTCGGAGAGACTTCACGCCATTACTCATGTCGTCTCTTGAATATGATGTCCCCATAGTAGGCCTCCGCCGACTCGCCGGTATTGTCGGTGTCGGTCATGATGGCCACGCCGGAAATCAGAGACGGTTCCTCTCCGAATACGCGTTTATAGTCCTCGTAGACGTTCCGCTCTTCAGTGACCCACGTATTGAGCTTGGCTGCCCCGCTTTCCACCACGATCATCTGAACCTGTTCCGTATAGGGATTCGGTACGGCGGTCCCCACGGGCGCACGGCTCTCCCAGATGTAATTGATCGCGCCGAGCGGGGGGTACCGACCGTAGATGAGTTTCGCGGCTTCGTACTTCGCCTTGCCGAAGAGACCGACTTTCGCACTCTCGTATTGGAACGTGACATAGATGCGGGCGGGATAGTCGTCCCCCTCTTTCCTGGTCACATCGCCGGCCTTTAGGGTATTCGAGACTTTCCATCGCCACTGGATGATCGGATACTCCTTCGGATCGATCAGAATTTCTTTCGTGTATCCCGAAGAGGAGGCCTGACTGGCAGCCTTGACAACCACGTAGTCCCCATCACGCACCAAGTCGTAGGTCGTGTGCTGCGGAATCTTCGGAAACGTCAGCGGCTTCCAGCCGTCCGGCCAGGGTCCACTCGGCGCAGTTGTAGAAAAGGGGCCGACGTCCACGGCGGTGGGGGATCGGGCTTGCAGCCGGTTCGGATCACCGAAGATCAGTCCGACCAACACGATAGACGCGAGGCTGATAATCACCGAATAAATATATGGTGCCATACTCCTGTGTCCTTTGAAAGGCATGTGGTGAAACATATCTATCCACGACACGTATCTCTATCGCCGCATCCAAGCAAACAACCTGATCAAGAAATCTTTGGTCCTCCGCGTGAAATGCGCTTTTCGCCAGAGATTGACCACTTTTTTATTGACTTCAACCTGTGTGGGATAAGGATGGATCGTATCAGCGATCGTTTTGGCCCCTGCTCCCGCCTTCATGGCGACGGTCAATTCGCTGATCATGTCGCCGGCATGGGCGGCCACGATCGTCGCGCCCAGAATCCTATCCGTGCCTTTTTGAATGTGGACCCGCGCAAACCCTTCATCTTCCCCGTCTAGAATCGCCCGATCGACTTCATCGAGCTTGTAGGTATAGGTTTCAACCTCAAGGCCTTTCTCCTGTGCCTCTTTCTCATACATGCCGACATGAGCCACTTCCGGCTCGGTGAAGGTGCACCAGGGCATGACCAAGGAATCGACACTGGCATAGCCCAGACCGAAAGGGTGCGGGAACAACGCGTTCTGGATGACGATTTGAGCCATGGCATCGGCCGCATGGGTAAACTTGTAGCGTGAGCAGATATCGCCTGCCGCGTAGATCTTTGGGTTCGTCGTCTGCAATCTGGCATTGACCTTGATCCCGCTCTTGTCGTATTCGACGCCAGCCGTCGGCAGTCCGATCCCCTCCACGTTTGGGGTTCGCCCGACACCGACGAGAATGTCGTCGACTGTCACATCGTAGTGCCGGCCGTGCGAATCGACGATCATCCGTTTCCCGCCTTCGGCCTCCTGCACCGTGAGATCCTTTCCGCAGCACAGCACGTTCACGCCATCGCGGACCATCTGTTGCTCGACGATGTCAGCCGCATCGCGGTCCTCGTTCGGCATGATCCCATGCATCGCTTCGATGAGATAGACTTGGCTCCCAAAGCGGGCGAACGACTGCGCCAGTTCACAGCCGATGGGGCCGGCTCCGATCACCCCGAGGCGTTGCGGCAACTCCGCTAATGAAAAGACGGTTTCGTTCGTGAGATACCCGGCTTCCTGAAGCCCTGGTATCGGAGGTGCCGATGCTCGCGCACCGGTGCAGACAGCAGCTTTCACGAAAGCCAGGATCCGATCGCCCGCCGGGCCTTCCACTTGGATGGTCTCGGGACTGAGAAAACGCCCGCTGCCAAGATAGACGTCTACACCAAGCTTGGTATACCGATGGACTGAGTCGTTCTGGCTGATGCGCGCCCGCAGTTTTCGCATGCGCGCCATGACGGCACCGAAGTCATACTTCACGCCAGGAGGAATATGGAGGCCAAACTCCGTGGCCCTCCGTAGATCGGCCCACGCTCTGGCTGCTCGGATCACGCCTTTTGATGGTACGCACCCAACATTGAGACAGTCTCCTCCCATCAGATGCTTTTCAATCAACGCAACTCTTGCCCCCAGGCTTGCGGCTACGACCGCGGTGATTAAGCCGGCCGTTCCGGCTCCGATCACCACGATGTTGTAGCGACCGGTCGGCTCAGGATTGACCCAATCGGGCGGATGCACATTGGCGACCAGTTGCTGATTGTACTCGTCGTTCGGAAGAACCAACGACTTATCGTGCTCACTCATTCCGGCGCCCTTTGGGAGAGGCTTCATTGTCATCACGTGGTGCCCTTCGTTGTGAATCATCAATCGATGAAGTATTCATCACCCTGGATTGACCGCAAATCTTTTATAGACGACCGGCACGAGGGCGAGAAGCCCCAAGAGGATAAACGCCCCGATTACATTCGGCGACGCGATTTCCTTCAGTGAGTGAATGGTACCCAGTTGGCGTCCTGCATAGGCATAGACGAATGAACCGGGAATGATGCCGAGCGCCGTGGCTCCGATATACGTTCCGGCGTTCACACGAGTCAGTCCTGATACGAGATTGACCACGAAGAACGGAAACAGGGGAATTAGTCGAAGAGTCAGCAGGTAGCTGAAGGCGTTCTTGGCAAAGCCTTCTTGGAACGGTCTCAGTGACTTCCCGAATTTCTGTTCCACTGTGTCCCGTAGCAGATACCGCGCGGTCAGAAACGCCAGGGTCGCTCCGGTCGTCGCCCCGAGATTCACGAACAACGTTCCAAGGACGGCACCGAACACGAACCCGCCGGCTAGCGTGAGAATGACCGCACCCGGAAGCGACAAGCCGGCGACAATCGCATAGGCAACAATGAAGATGCCGACCGCTGCGACATAATTCACGTCCGTGAACGCCAGCAGATTGTCCCGATTTTCCTTCAGGGCGTTCAACGATAAGAACCGTCCAAGATTAAAATAGAAGAAGGCCCCGATGGACAGCCCGATCACGAGAGCAATGATCACCTTGCCTGAAGGATGCTCCTTGGTGGAGGTAACGGGTTCAGTGCCCGGTTGAACAGCGTGGATCGAATGGTGTGTGTCCTCCTGATGTCTGTCGGCACACCGTGTTTCCATAGACCGGACTCCCTTCGTGTGGCTGAGTGAAGCCAGACATGGGCTCTGCTGCAACTCAGGCTCTCTGAAAGAATCTCCTCTCGCCATGACTCCACAATAACCGATTCCCCGATTAGATTCTGTGAGCCAATTCACAATCTGGGACGGCAGGGAACCGGGGAAGCACGGCATCTGTAAGGCACATGGATCCCCGGCCTTTGGACGGCGGGACGTGTTCCAAGTGGACTGCATCGAGAAGAGGTACAAGACCATACCCTGGCTGCGATCGCTGGTACGTACCATGCCCGAAGGGCTTACGAACGTTCGTGATCATTGGGTATTACGAGAATGAAGTGATTCAAGAGCGTATGCCGCTCGTAGCTGAGCAGATACAGATGAAGCAGTGTGGGATCATTAGCGTCCCAATGGAGTAAGGGGCCATCCACGCCGATGGCATGATGGTCGAGCCAGCGGTCCTGTGCATCCAAATGGAAGCCGTAGAAGGTGCGTTGAGTAGGGGGATTCGCCACGACCTGCTCGTAGGATTCGAAGAAGCCCGGATTCCCGATACCGAGTGGAACCTGCCAGCCACGGTCGTAGTGCTCCGGCGATGCCGTGGGAATAGCAGGTCCATCGAGCCCGCCGAGAATCAGGCGAGTGGCTTCCCCGGTCTCATGACTGCGAAAGTCGAGTTCGATCTCGAACAGCGACTGAGATCCTCCGGTGAGTTTCACCTGTCGCAGGATGACCCCGGTCAGTTCTGCGAGATAATGCAATTGAGTGTCACGCGGGTGTGCCCGGGAGTATCGCCCCGGCGGAATGAAACTTGAGAACTGCACCGCCCCCCGGTACCAATCTCGATACTCGGCGGCGACAGGCGTCAGGATGTTCTTGCGCTTATGAACTTGCTCGCCTCGTACCGCCACCGGTTCGTCCCAGCGGGTCGTCGCCTGAACCGGCCATTCCCGCTCGACCGTCCGAACCCGATCCAACAGGATCGGCGCCCCCGAGGGATCAACCCAGTGTTCGAGGGACCACCATTGGGACCAATAGGACAGTCCATTGACCCGTTCGAATAGGCCTTTGTACAGCCCCAGTGGAAACGTAAACCAAAGATGCTCGTAGACCCGCTCTTCGTCGTTTTCGACGGTGAACAGCAACAGCTCCCACAGGCCGGCATTCAAGCAATTGCGGGCGAGATCGACACGACTCAGCGCCCGCTGCTCGAACCCGTCCCCGCCCTCGTGGACATGGACATGGGATGAGGATCGGTCAAACCGGACCTGCTGCCGATTCCACTCGCGATCGATCAGTCCAACTTTCGTCAGATCCGGATCGGTTTTGACCCAGGGTGGAACGGCGGCAACGAGGTGCGCAAGGTCTACATCGATCAGATCGATGGCGGCGGCCTGCTCCGAGGCCGGCTCGATGCGGAAGCGGAAGTGAGTATCGCGGGTCTGTTCGATGATCAGGCTTCGGTGAGGATAGTTCGCGAAGACCGCGCTTCGTACCTCGGGATCCTCCGGGTACACTGCGTCGCTGAATGTCGTGAGACCGACGGTTTGTACTGGCGCATTGTGGTAACGGACCTGAAACCAGATTGTTCCGACCACGACGATGAGGATGAGTATGCCTGATAGCACGAGCCCCCGCCGCTTCATGATGGTCGCAAACATGGTTAACCCTTCCTTTCAGAGATGCGGAGACTGCCCGGCGCAGGTCCGCATGGTGCATAGGCAGCCGCGGACTCTCCGCGCAAGAGAAGGCGCAGCGAGAACTCGGCAGCCTTGGACCGGAGCCGCCCCCCCCCAGGATACAGTGCGATTATGAAATGGCTACTGTGGAAGGTTAGGACAGTATCGGAGGAGCGCGAGCGCGTACCGTTTCTGAAAAAACCGGCAGGACAGGAGTCTGTGACAGGCTCACCGGATTGTAGAAGACGATTGGAATGGGGCGAATGATGTCAAGCCAGACGACAGAACCGGCTTCGCCGCTCGTTCCGATCCAGGTGCAGACTTGATGGTGCGGAGTCTTGGACTCGCCCGGAAGCGGAAGGCCGGCCTCCAACGCCCAGATGTGCATCCACACCGTCAGCGACAAATAGGCCAAGCCGACGGTCCAGAACAGCAGCCGCTGGCGTCGATCGATCAGCCGGTCCATGAGGCGATACGCTACTCGCAGGCGAAGAAGCCTGTCAACGGGACAGATCGGCATCCCCCAGCTTGGTCCTTGGGATCCCCAGCGCCTTGATCCGCGAGGCCAGCGTGGTCGGTTTCATCCCCAGCAGCGCGGCAGCGCCCTGTGCGCCGAAGATCCGTCCCTCGCTCGTCCGCAGCGCCTGGACGATGCTCTCCCGCTCCCGGCGTTTGAGCTCTTCTCGCGTCAGAAGTTGTGCTCGCAACGGCATGTCGGGAGACAGTGCCCGCGTCTCACGCGGTTGCGACAGTTGAAGATGGACACGCAGCGGCCCTCCTTGTGAAAGGATCACCGCGCGCTCGACCACATTCTGGAGCTCCCGCACGTTTCCGGGCCAGTCATGGGCGGCGAGCTGGTTCAGCACTGCTTGCGAGACTCGGGGGGCACGGCGATTGAGCCGTTTCGCGCTCTGCGCGATGAAGTGCAGCGCGAGCTGCGGAATGTCTTCCCGGCGTTCACGGAGCGGTGGGATGTGGATGGGAAACACGCTGAGACGGTAAAACAGATCCTCTCGAAAACGGCCGCCCTCGACGTCCCGCTTCAAGTCCCGATTCGTCGCGGCAACGATCCGCACATCCACCTTCCGCGTGCGCGTGTCTCCGACGCGCTCGAACTCGCTCTCCTGCAGGACTCGTAACAGCTTCGCCTGCATCGCCAACGGCACCTCTCCAATCTCATCGAGAAACAGCGTGCCGCCGTCCGCCAGCTCGAAGCGACCGGGCCGATCGGCGAGGGCTCCGGTGAAGGCCCCCTTCACATGTCCGAAGAATTCGCTTTCGAATAATTGGTCCGGCACGGCGCTACAGTTCACCTTGATCAGGGCCCGTTCTCTACGCGCGCTCCGGTCATGGATGGCGCGGGCGACCAGTTCTTTCCCCGTCCCACTCTCACCGGTGACGAGCACCGCCGCGCCAGTGGGCGCGACCAACTGCACTTGACGGAGGACATGCTGGAGCGACTGGCTCTCTCCGACGAATTCCTCCATCCCCAACGCAGCGGTGACCTCTTCGCGCAGGTAAAGGTTCTCCTCTTCCAGCCGGGTGCGCAGCAGGCTGATCTCGTCGAACGCCCTCGCGTTCGCGATGCTCACCGCTGCGTAGTCGGCGAACATGCGAAGCCACTCGAAGGCTTGCTCGTTGAGCAAGCCGCGGTCGAAGAGCGCCAGTACTCCGAGGACCTCATCCCGGAAGATCAAGGGCTGCGCCGCGAAGGTCCGAACTCCCTCGCGTGCGAACCAGGCAGGGTCAGCGATCCACTCCTCATCACCGCGAAGCCCGGCCAGCCGGAGCGGTTCCCCGCTCGTGGCGACGCGCCCGATCTTGCGCTCTCCGAGGGGAAACCGATGAAACGAGCCGTCCAGGCGGCCGTAGTCGGCCTGCGGATCATGCGACACTCCCGCACTGGCGGCGAGGTGCAACCACCGGCTGTTGTCTGAGACATCCTCCCGCTCACGGCAGACCTCACAGAGCTCGTTGGGGGTCGCAAGCCAAATCCGCGTCAGCACCGTGTTCGGGCATTGCGCGATGCCGTCGGTAATCGTGCGCAACACCGCATCAAGCCCACGTTGTTGAGCGGTTGAGACCATCACATGAGGGAGTTTGTTGGGGTCCATTGTTTTTATAGACTACGAGATTTCATGCGCATATGCAACGACTCTTCGTAGATTACGATTAGTCGTAACGTTTGCCAGTCGAGGAAAACTCAATGTAAATCATATATTTTCAATATCTTAATAAGCAGTTCCGATCAGGCACGCCATCTGCTCTATCGAGGGCTATCGAACGCCGGTGCAACGAATCAGATCCACTCACAAAGGAGAAATGTATGAATCGCATCGCAGAGCTTGATCCCGCAACCACGAACGGTCCGGCCAGGCAGCTCTTCGACGCCGTGCAAGCGAAGCTTGGCGCCGTCCCGAACCTGTTTCGGGTGTTGGGCAACTCCCCAGCCGCGCTCAACGGCTTCCTGAGCCTCAACGGAGCCCTCGCCTCCGGAACCTTCCCCGCGAAGTTGCGAGAGCAAATCGCACTAACCGTGGCCGAGACCAATCAATGCGCCTACTGCCTCAGCGCTCACGCATTCGTCGGCGGCAGGCTCGGATTGAGCACGCAGGATATTGCGGATGCCCGGCAGGCCGCCGCCACCGATAAGCGGACCGATGCCATTCTCAAGCTCGCACAGAGCATTGTCGTGCAGCGCGGGGAACTCGGTGCGACGGGCCTGGATCAGGCGCGCGCGGCCGGGCTGACCGACGGTGACATTGTCGAAACCGTCGCCCATGTCGCGCTGAACATCTTCAGCAATTACCTCAACCATATTGCCGGCACGATCATCGATTTTCCGGAGGTTACTCTTGGTAGCAGCCGACTCGCTCCCACCTGCGACTGTGCGTAGGTGTGAGGGGAGCCAGTACCCACAGCCTCCGACGAACAAGGAGAATCAAATGGACGATACAGACAGGACCACCGCCCTCATTGCCGGGGGAGCCAGCGGGATTGGAAAAGCGACGGCAGAACGGCTTCTGAAGCGCAGTATCGCTGTCTGGCTGCTGGGGAAAAATGAGGGGAAGCTTCGCGACGCCAAACGGGAACTGGCGCCACTGGGCGACGTCGAAGTCTTTCCTGTTGACCTTTCCAATTGGGATGCGGTCGAGAAGTTTACAAGCGTCATTGAGCATTCTGCCGTGAACCTACGGTATCTCGTGAACGCGGCGGGGATCTTCCGTCCCAAGCCGTACCTCGAGCACGCACCAATGGACTACGATTCCTATCACGTTCTGAACAAGGCGACGTTTTTTCTCACCCAGGCGGTTGCGCACCGGATGAAAGAGAACGGCGGCGGAGTGATTGTGAACGTCGGCTCGATGTGGGCCCGTCAAGCGATCAAAGCGACGCCGTCCGCTGCCTACTCGATGGCCAAGGCCGGACTCCACGCGATGACACAGCACTTAGCCATGGAACTGGCGCCATTCGGTATTCGAGTGAATGCCGTTTCCCCAGCGGTGGTGGAAACCCCCATATACAACTCTTTCATTCCTGAACCTGAAGTTCGCTCCATCTTGAAAGGCTTTAACGCGTTCCATCCGATCGGCAGAATCGGCCAGCCCCGGGATGTTGCTGCAGTGATTGACTTCTTGCTGTCGGAGTCCGCGGGTTGGGTAACCGGGGCCGTGTGGGACGTGGACGGAGGCGTCATGGCCGGTCGCAACTAACGTCACCCCCGTGTGCGGTCGGTGTAGGTGTTGATCTAGAGCATTTCGGACTCATTCACTCAGAAGAAAGGATGCCATCATGACCAGGTTCATTCGATCAATTGTTATGTCGCTGACTGTCGTTGTCGCCAGCCTTATCCAGATGCCCTCGTTGCACGCACAGGACCCCAAACCGACCGTCTCGCACTACACCGGGCCACGCGAGGACGCGCCCGTCCCTCGCCCCGGCATGACTCCCAAAAAGGGTCGAGTGGCGGTGGTGGTCACCGATCCCCAGAATGACTTCCTCAGTCCGAAGGGCGTGGCGTGGGGCGTCGTTGGACAAAGTGTGCAGGAGAACCACACGATCGAGAACATCGAAAACATCTTCAAGGCGGCCAAGGCCGCCGGTGTGCCGGTCTTTGTCAGCCCGCACTACTACTATGCGCACGACCATCAGTGGAAGTTCGGCGGGGCGCTCGAAGTGCTCATGCACAACATCGGCATGTTCGATCGCAAAGGCGCCCTGACACAGGAGGGCTTCACCGGATCCGGCGCCGATTGGCTTGACCGGTACAAGCCGTATATCGAGGACGGTCGGACGGTGGTCACCAGCCCACACAAGGTGTTCGGTCCCGAGTCAAATGATCTCATCTTGCAACTTCGCAAGGCCGACATCAGTCAGGTAATCCTGGCCGGAATGTCGGCGAATCTCTGCATGGAATCGCATCTGCGTGAGCTGCTGGAGCAGGGATTCGAGGTCGTCGTGGTCACCGATGCCACGGCGGCCGCCAAGCTGCCGGGGTTCGATGGCTATGAAGCGGCCTTCGTGAACTTCCGCTTGATAGCGAGTGATGTCTGGAGCACGGCTCAGACGGTGAAGATACTCTCGACGACCAAGTAATGATTCGCGCAGATAGTTTCACTATTTCTAACCAAGGAGGACCCATGAAAACAGCCATCATTATCATGTCTGATCCGAAAAGCGGTTCAGAGGAAGCGCTCGGGCGAGTCTTTAACGCGCTGGCCCTCGCATCCGAAAGCAAACAGAAGGGGGATGAGGTGGCCGTGGTGTTCAACGGCGCCGGCACGCGGTGGCCGGCTGAGTTGACCAAGCTTTCGCACCCGGCCAACGGCCTCTATAACTCCGTACGCGACGTGGTACAGGGCGCCTCCTGCGGATGCGCGGATGTCTTTGGGGCCAAAGTCGGAGTGGAATCGTGCGGTGTGCCGCTGAAGAAAGACAACGCCCTGGCCGGGACGTCCGGCCTCTTGAGCCTGCGCCGGTATGTGGCGGACGGGTGGCAGACGATCGTATTTTGAGCCTCGCTCATTGAGGCGGCCAGGAGCGGACTTCTGGCCGCCAGGGGGCTGACGGCAAGCGAGGGGGAAAACGATGGCAACGAAATATCTCGATCTGACGTTTACGGATTCGGTGTGCCGCGCGCAGAAGCAGTATTACGGAAGCACGGGCGCGATCACCGGCGCACCCGAACGGGACCCGCTCGGCCAGGCCGAGGCCGAGTTCATTGCGGCGCGAGACAGCTTCTACCTGGGGTCCATCAGCGAAAGCGGATGGCCCTACATCCAGCATCGCGGGGGGCCTCAGGGATTTCTGCGAGTCATCGACGAAACGACCCTGGCTTTCGCCGATTACAAGGGGAATCGGCAATTGCTCACGACCGGCAACGTCTCCGTGAACGACCGCATCGCACTGTTTCTCATGGACTACAAGAACCGCGAGCGGCTGAAAATCCTTGGTCATGCCCGCGTCGAGGACGCCCGTGTCCAATCGGAACTCGTCGTGGAGATCGCCGATTCGAAGATGCGGTCGAGCGTGGAGCGCCTGGTCTTTATCGATGTCGTCTCGTTCGACTGGAACTGCCCGAAATACATCACGCCCCGCTACTCGATTGGCGAGGTCGAAGAGCTGGCAGAACCGCTGCGAAAGCGGATTGCCGAACTCGAGGCGCAACTGCGCGCCCATAACCAATGATCGGCTCCGGCGCAACCGCCCGCTTGTCATCCGAGCGGCTTGGCATACTCAGGTTCCGGCATGCGCACGCAATCGCGTATTACAACAGGAGAGGTGAACCATGGATACGATTTCTCGCAGACGATTTTTGCAACTGGCGGCTGCGACCGGCGGCACCCTGGCGTTCGGCGATCTGGCCGTGCAGATGTTGAGACTGTCACCAGGAACACGCGTCGCTTACGCGGGCGAACCGATCAAGATCGGCATCCTCGACCCGCTGTCCAGCCCCTATAAAACCTCCTCAATCCACGACGTGCATGGGGCCAACGTGGCCGTGGATCTCTTCAATAAGAGCGGCGGCGCTCTGGGACGTCCGGTGGCAATCCTGGAATCCGACGACGCCTCGAACGTCCAGACCGCATTGAAAGCCGCCACAAAGTTCATCAAGGAAGACCGCGTGGATGTCCTCATGGGCACCTTCAATGGAGAGGTCGCGCTCGCCGTTTCTGACCTGGCCAAGAAGGAGAACAAGCTCTTCATGGTGACCGGGGCACATGTGCCGGAGTTGACGGGTTCGGGGTGCAACTCGCATACGTTCGTGTTCATGCCGAGCGCCCGAATGTTGTCCAGGGCCGTTGCTCCCCACCTCGTGAAGGCCTACGGGAATCGCTGGTTCATGATCACGGCCGAGACGATGGACGGCCGGGCGGCAGAACAGGCCATGGCGGCCGCGCTCCAGGCCGAGGGTGGCGAAGTGCTCGGCTCGGTCAGTACGCCCTTCGGGACAACCGACTTCACAGCAGCGTTGGCTCAAGCCAAAACTGCGAAACCCGGCGCCGTGATCCTGAATCTCTACGGCTGGGATCTTGTTCATGCGCTGAAGGCCTATACAGCGGCGGGGCTGGCCAAGGAGCAGATCGGAGTGGGCGGGATGATCGGCGGCGAGCAAATCGGCCGGCCGCTCGGCTATGCCAACAATGCGGGGATCTGGGGGTTGATCTGGGACCCGAAGATCAACAGCGAGAGCTCGCGGCGATTCATTCAAGGCGTGATCGACAAGTACAACCATACCCCCACCTCACGCTGCTACCATGGCTATGCTGCGATGACACAGATTCTGGAGGCGGTTCAACGTGCCGGCACGACCGAGACGCAAGCGGTCATCAAGGCTCTGGAGAAACACGAATTCGACGGGCTGAAAGAGGGCCGGTCCTACTTTCGCGCCAGCGATCACCAGCATGTGCAGGACGTGCTGGTAGGGAAAGCCTACGGCAAGGAACTGGGCTTGGGCCATTACCAACTGCTGGCCACAGTTCCAGGTGACGCCGTCGCCGGCCGTCATGACGAGTCGACTTGCACGCTGTAGGAGCACGTCATGTCAACGATCCCGAATAGGCGTCCCCCTGTTCCACCCTTTACCGAGGAGACCGCAATCCGGAAAGTGCGGTGGCAGAGGACGCCTGGAACAACCGCAATCCTGATATCATCGCACTGGCTTACAGCGTCGACAGCCTGTGGCGAAACCGCAACGAGTTCCTGTCCGGCCGTGAGGCTATCGTGGCATTTCTCCGGCGCAAATGGGCGCTATGGCAGTCGATCGAGATGGGATCGATGAATCTCGACGATTCCGCAATCCGACAACCATGGAGAGCGGTCATGGGAAGGGGCCCGGGGACCATGTTGTCCCGGGAGAGCCACAATTGTAATCTACCTCATAGATTTTCCTTGTGCATTTCGGGTAACAGCACAAATTGCGCTGGTGTCTTCGGAAGGCCAGACGCGTCACGCGTGTCGGGATACCCCCCCCCGAGGACGCAACCCAGTCGTCGCCGTTCGGTATCGTTCGGTTGTGAACGCTCCAACCCGTGGCCGCGCAATTGCTTGGGTAACTGTTGATGACGTTCTTCAAATCATCAACGGGATGACAGCAGCCGACCTAGAAAAGAGCGGTGAGGCGTATTTGCCATCGAGTGGCGATGTGATTGCAAAGCTGTTACCGATTTCTTGTTAGCGAGAGCCGTCCGGGTGTCATGATGGCGTGCACTCATTTCATCCTGCGCGAAGAATCTTGACAGCCTGCGTCCGGAGACCGAGCAGGCCGTACCCATTGCATTGTTCGGGGCGGGCGATTAGTCTGTAGCACGTTAACCGTGAGCTGACCTGATGGAACGTGTACAATCTGCCGCCCCTAACAAACTCTGGTTCCTCAAGCACATTCGCTTGTTTGACGGCATCTCTCCGTCTGAAATGCAGGAGATGGAGAAAATTACCCGCATGGAAGAGGTCAAGAAACGGCAGCCCTTGTACCTTCCAGGCGATCCGAGCAGCAATGTCTATCTCCTTAAGAAGGGCCGCGTCAAAATCGCCAACACGGCGCCCAGCGGGAAAGAAGTCACCTTCGACATTTTAGAGCCGGGAGAAGTGTTCGGAGAACTTGAGGTGCTGGAGGACGCTCCCCGCTCGACATCGGCCGAGGCCCTTGATGACGCGCTGATTTGTGTAATTCCCCGGAAGGATTTCGATCAGTACCTGGCCATGCATCCGAACGTGACGGTCAAGTTGACCAAACTCATCGGGTTGCGGCTCAAGAAAATCCAGAGCCGCATCGAAGATCTGGTCTTCCGTGATGTGCCGGCCCGCCTGGCCCATCTGCTCTCGGAGTTGAGCAAATCCGATGGGGTCGCAGAAAAGCAGGGTGTTCGACTGAAAGTGAAGTTGACCCATCAGGAAATGGCCAGCTTGATCGGTTGCAGCCGCGAAACCGTGAGCGCCACCATGGGCCAGTTCCGGGACCAGGGCCTCATCCAGATGGATGGCCGCACAATCACCATTCTGAAGCCGGATGGGCTCTTACGCCTGATGTCATAAGAACTCTCCTACTTAATCCTGCACACCGGCCGCTTCGCGCCATATATTGACGGTTCCCTCCATACTTACAGTAGGTTCAGCCGGGCTCATGGCACTGGGCCGCCGCATGAAGCGCATCGAGAATCGACGATCGCATTGGGGGTGGAGCGAGGAGCAGGAACCGGCATGTCGCCCCGCAGTAGACGGACCCAGCGTACGGTGGGGTAGCGAACCACCAACCTCGGGATGAGGAGGAGCAGGGCTACCATGATCAATCCCCGCGCGATCAAGAACCACTCCCCTGAGACGACTTGGCTACCTGCATAGGTCAGTGCGAACGTGGGAACAATCATCCCCAGCAGCGTCGCCACGGCGAACGCGCGAAGCGACATGTTCGTGAGGCCCGCTCCGTAACTCACGAGATCGAATGAAAAGACCGGGATCAACCGCGCGAGGAACACGAAGATGGCCAAGTGCCGGTCCGAACATCGCTCGCAAAAGCTGATCTCCGTCCGGAAAATCCGAGTCACGACTTCCCGTCCCAGGGCTCTGCCGATGAGAAAACTGAGAATGGCTCCAAGTTCCGCGCCGGCGACAGCATAGGCAGTCCCCAAGGTCACGCCGAAAGTGGCGCCCGCTGCCAGATCCAAGGGCAGACTCGGAATGGGAGTGATGACCACAGCCGCCGCCATGAGTGCCATGAAGAGGATCGGCCCGAAGGGACCAGCCGCCCGGAGTTGATCGGCGACCCGGTCCGGCTTGAGCAACTCCCCTACATCTAGCCAAGATAGAGCACCATAGCCCCCTACTAGTACGACCAGAAGCGTGCCGACCTTCAGCCAACGTGTTCTTGTGGTCATCGCCATGTCTCCCGTCCGGTCAAAATAACCGAGGTGTAAAGAATGACACGCCGACATACGGCAGGACTCCGTTGATTCCAGTATTTCTATCGCCAAGATTCGAATTGGAAATATGATGGAGTCGCACGCCCAGCGTCCAGGTGATCTGGTCTGTCACGAAATACTGCACCCCTGGGCCGGTCTCCAAGACGAACTCGAACTGTGTGCTTTGTTCCGGAATCCGCGGCGCCAGATTCGTCCAGATCATGCCGGCGCCGGCGTCCCAGAAGGGGACCCATCGGCCGAAGGAGAGAAAATTGTATTTCAGGACGAACGATCCTCCTGCCGCCTCTGCCGCGAAGGGTTGGACAAATCGGGCGAACACCGGTTCTAATAACAGCTCGACATTGCCTTGCCACCAACTTTTCCCGAGTGGATCGGTCAGCACGATTCCGGCTCGCGGCATCACGAAGACGGCGCTGCGGTTGGAGGAGGAGCCGTTCCCGATCGCCGTCGTGCCCTGGGCGTATCCCACAGCCCCTCCGAGTTCCATAGTCCCCTGGGTCATTACATCGCGGGCCTCGAAAGAGGACTGCGCAGACGCGACACTGCCACTGGCCCAGAGCATCACAATGGTGAGCACCGATGCTGAGAAGAGTGCGCCGATGTGATGCCGACGTTGACCTATCAGCCTTTTCGGAGTCCCCTGTCCTGCCGCAGTGTGACTCCGGCATCCCCGCCTGTTCCCCGTTCGCATGATCCCGCATTGCACCCTTTCTATCCATCACTGGATAATTGCATGGTACGGCAGGCTTGAAGACGCGTCTGTGACATGCCTTACAAGCGACTGAGAATATGTTTGGGGGAAACCGAGAAAGTGTGCTCTTGCGGTGTCGGAAGGTAGGATGAACTGACGGATGACCTTGAGCGTCTCCTACCCCTGCCGGTCAGCGATCGCGCGCGCCGACCCGAGTATTGCTCGGTACACAAGGGGCGGCATAGCCCATGGCATGCAGGACGGTCGGAAACACGCGGCAGACGGTGATGGCCAAGGACAGTTCGATCAGTCCAACTTCGCCGTACCGCCGCAGGATGGCCTCACGCCATTCATCTTCTGCGCCATTGCCAGTGGCCACGGCTTCGGCAAAGAAATACACCTCCGCCAGTTCCGGAGAGAGCGAACAGGGGTTTTCATCGAGAACCGAATGGAGAACGGCCGCGCTGATCCCAGCTTGTTTCGCAAGGCGCACCTCCATCGGAAGGCACGTTCCGCAGTCTTCATGTGAAGCTGTTACGATCCGAGCAAGGTGGTAGGCCTCAGCAGGAAGGGCGCGCCGAAACCGCGCGAGCGGCATCATCTTCATGAGCCTTAGGAAGTGCGGGGGCGACACACGAAGCACCTGGCATAGATAGGCAAGCGGGATGCCTTGTTCATATTCCATGGCACGCAGGCGCTTCTCACAAAGCCAACGGATCATGGATATCATGGGGATCTCCCCTCCGGGTTCTTGAATACCTGAGTGTCGGGGTGAAAGGCATACCAAGCGAACCAGAAACCCATGACTGAGGGGATCGGCTTACCCTCGGCATCGAAGACTGAGGCACTGCGGGATTGCCGGTTGAACCGTATCGTGATGGACCGGCCACCGACCTGATCGCTGATAGGAGGGCGGGCATTCTTCAACTCTGAAAAGGGATAGGCCTTGGTGACACCGTTGATCTCCACCCCGACGACCCATTCCTTGGGATGGTAGCGTGGATCGAAATGCGTGGTATCGAACATGAGGTCTCGACGATCGGCATAACCCAGGTACGGATCGTGGTCGTAGTTCCGGAATGATCCGGTCTTAGTGGAGAGGACCAGTGTGGCAGGATGGGCGGCGCGCCACTCCGCCCAGGTCGTGTGTTCGAGGAAGATGGGCGTCAGCTGTTCTCCGGTCAACGGACCTGCCACAGCATGCATGCCGACTTGCGACCAGAGGCTTTCCGTCTGGTGGTCGTACATGAGGAGGTCGCTCTGATACAGCAGTCCGGACACGCCGAATGTGTGTCGTCGCCCTTGGATGGTGGCATCAAACGCGATGCCGGTTCCGCACAGAGGACAGTAGGTGACAACCACCGCGTGGCCATTGATTGAATCATTGACGATCTCGTGCCAGTTCAAAATCTTGATCGGGTACGCCTTGGCTTCCGCTCCCAGTATGAGGCCCAATACCCGGTCTCCGTCGAGCAGAAACGTTGCTTCAGCGGTCGAGACGAATCGCGGATGAAGGAGCGCGGGGATCCCGTCCTTGCCTGGGCCTCCGTCAACGATCTGATCGAGCGGCACGCTGTGTCGGGTCAGGTCGAACGTTGTCGTCGGAGTTTTTCCGAGTCCTAGCCAGGCCGCAAGAATGAGGATCGCGCCGACGGCAATGAACAAGGTCCAACGCGATCTCGGAGACGTGATGTGCTGACGGAACGTATTGCGAGGGACTGTGGCAGAAAAGAGGTCTGGCTGCAGAGCGCTCATCAGATTAACCAGTAGATGCCCACAGCACACGACAGCAGGGCAATCACGACGACTATGCTCCCGATCCCACAGGCTGCACTCCGGTTCACTTCTCGTGACAGCGAGAACTGGCTCGCTCGCGTCGCTTCGTAACTTTGATATTCGTCACGCAAACAACTGTTCACGAATGTCACGGTATCCGGGACATAGGCCGGCATGATTCCGGACAGGTATCGCTCAAAGGCCTTGAAGAAGCGGACGGTCGACAAGATCTTGTCATACGTCGCCTGGTCGAGCGCGTCCAGACCGAACGCATGGGGCAATGCCGCGATGAAATAGGTTCCGGCCTCGTTCGTCGTGATGGCTAAGGCGATGATCAGCTTGGTTCTCCGATCCAGACGTTCGAGATTCACCTCTTCCTTGAACAGTTCCCAGGCCGTTTCCAGATAGGCCGTCCGATTGCGCATGCCTTCAAACAAATCGGGCACGAACGAGATGTCGAATGTCCGGGTGATATCCAGAAATACGGTCTGAACGGTGGCAGAGCGGGCGAGCTCGGCATCGGTCATCGATGCTTCATCACCTACTGCCAACGGGTTCGCGGCCGCTACTGTCCTGCTCGGAGCAACAGAAGACTGAGCCCTCATCGCTCTCCCTTCTCCCACGCACGCAACTTGGCCACAATCCAGTCCTTCCTCGGAAGGCCTGTGGCGAGGATGCGTCCGTCTAGCAAGAAGGCTGGAAAGACCACGACCCCGGACAGGTCCGTATCACCCGGTATCGCTGGTCGGACGTTGATGTCCCAATTCGGAAGTTCACGCTGGATCTCCTGCGCCAGGATTCGAGCTGAGAGCTCGGACAGGCATTCCCCATGAACGAAAATATCAAGACGGGCCATGCCGTCATTCTAGAAGTATGGCCCATAGCAATCTGTGAGGAGGCTTACAGTTGTACAGTAAACGATGGCTCGGGGGGGAAACGGAACTTGAACCATGGCAGTCCGTGCCGGGTCATGTCCAAGCGCACTCTCCCTACTCCGGGAGGAGTTGGGAGGTCTAGGTCAAGCGATCTCCTCCGGCGATGGGTTGTGAATAAACCAGGTCAGCGCGCAGACGAGATTTTCCATCACCACCAGAGCATCGCTGAAAGAGATGCCAGGATCCTCTAGAACCTCCAAGCTTCGATGCTTCAGCATGTTATCAGCGCTTCTCGCTCGTTCGGTCCAAATCACAAGCAGCTCTGGAGGGAAGCTTTTCCTGGTGGCCTCTTCCCTGACATCTCGGATGGCTGCCGTTGGCCCCAGATTGCCGACGTACCGAAGCACCTGTTCAAAAGCGAGATCCAGGCGGAGTATCGCATCATTGAAATAGAATCCCGCTAGCCACTCACCTTGCTGCGGCAGTCGGTCATCCACCAACATCCTGAGAACCATCTCCTTGGCTTCTTCAAGGCGTCGCCACACCCTACCCGATTCCTGCGATTCCCCTGGATATCCTAATTGCTCCGCTCGCGCGAGCGAATAGATCGCCCCGAGGGCAAAGTTGTAGAGGCTCGACTGCCGCGCGTTGGATCGATCCAACCGCAAATCCCTCATCTGACTCAGGGCTCTTTTAATTCTGTCATTCATGGGATGCACACCATCTGAGATACTCTAATGCTCGCTCGCATAGCGCCGGAAGTGGTAGAGGAGCGGAACTCGTTGGCGGAAGGATCGTGCACAAGATACAACACCTTGAGTGCACCAGACGAGTCGCTCGTTACAGAAGCAAGTCCCGTTTCCGCTCCTCAAATTCCTGTTTGTTGATCTCCCCGCGGGCGTAGCGTTTCTTGAGAATTTCCAACGCGGAGTCTTCACGATGGCCGAACCCTTGCCCCATCAGCCATCGGCCGATCAAGAGAACGCCGAAAATCAAGACGGCCCAGAAGAGCACCATGCTCAGCAGACCGAAGCCCATCATCGGCATCCAGCCGCAATCTGCGAATTGGTCCATCATGTCGGAACCTCCCCGCGATAGATGAACGGTCGCGTTTCGAGCTGGTCGAGCTGTTTTTCAAAGTCACCCGCCGGGGACTTGATCCACGTTCGCCCGGTGATTTTGAGGACCGCTGAATCACTAGGGTATTGGCGCACTCGCTCAGCCTGGCTATCCGTCAGGTAATTCTCGCTCACAACGACGGGCTTCTTATCATATCCATGGATGCGGTCCCGGACTGTGAGGGAGACCCTTGTGAGTCCCTGGTCACCTAGCTGAATCTCAAGCTCGATCCCATCGAGCCTTATCTCGAACGGCAGGTAATTGTAGCACCACAGCTTGAGATGTGAGACGGCGGCCCGCCGGCCTGGGTTAACGTAGAGATGGGGACCCACTCCGTTGGCAAACAGTTCGATTCGCTTCCGGCACTTTGCGACAGGAAACCAGCGTTTCAAGAGAAATGATGGCGCATGCCGAGTGATGAGGTCGAGGAGAACTCTCCCGAGCACGAACCATTTCGAAGGGAGCTGGTGTTCGTTCATGGGTTGCTTCGATTTGCGCGGCAATCCAAGCCGCGCTTAATTTAGTGGGCCAGAATAGTATGGCGGAATGTTCTGGTCATGCTGGCATTGCCGAACTCGAATTGAGTACCGGAGCCCTACTGGAGTGTCGTTAGCTCACTCTTCAATGATCAGACCGCTGGCGCTTCCGCCACTCCCACGGCGGAATCGGGTCAGGATCGACCCAAAGGCCTCGCTTGGCTAGGCGCGCTTCGTCCTCGAGATCTCCCAGACTGAAATCCTTCGAGTACTTCCGGTACCACCAGGCGAAACCTGCTTTCACGAGTTCCCGATTGAGATTTCGCCCATCGCCAAGCATGACCTCCCCAATCGTTCTCCTGTACCTGTCGAAGCCAACAACATGAATGGTGACGTCCTTGCCGAAGACCATAGTGGACGTGTACTGTTTAGCTTTCTTTCCGAAAGGCTGGCCTTTCTCGGGACAATCGATCCCGTTCAACCGAATGCGTTTGGGGTGACCATCGTGCAGCACCTCAATCGTGTCACCATCCAACACACCAACCACTTTGCCGGCCAGGTCCTCGCCGAATGGCAGAGTGGCCTGTAAAAGGATGCACCCGACAAGAAGCTGACACATGCGCAGCTTCATTCTCTTAGATTGACCTCCCAAGTTCCTTGCGCACCCCGCTCCCACTCCAGAACCCACATTTTGATCGTCTCATACTCGGCGGTTGTGCTGCGCTTCATCTCACGAACGGACTTCCCATTCTTGCAAAGACGAAAGCATTCCTCCTTGGACTTGTCGCCTTGCGGCATGACTCCTCCACGACCTACTTCTGCTTGGCGATGACCTGGTCTTTGATCTTGTCGTATGTGGCCTGCGGAATGATCTTCTTCTGGACCAGGTCGTCCTTCCGCTTGTAAGGACGCCCCTTGATGATTTTCTCGGAGTAAGCCTCGCCAATGCCCGGCAAGGACTTGAGCTGGTCAGGCGTTGCGGTGTTGAGATCGAGAGGTTCTGCTTTCTCGGCAGCGGAGACGGCTGAGGAATCAGTCGGTATCTGGGGTAACAGGGGAAGGGCAAGAAGCACAACAGCGAGTAGCCCTACACCAAGTGTCCACCGGAACACCCAAGACCTCATAATGACCTCCTTGTTAGTGCATCATGCCCTTGAGAAATCTCTGTCCTATTCTCGCTGCCAGAGATACTCTTCCACATCATCTCGTGACTCGTCGTCCATCACGAGCGTTTCGACACCATGCTCTCGCCCCGCACCCATCGGACAATACCGGCGGCCACGTAGACTTACAGGATCTTAATCATGGTGCCTGGCGGGAAGGTTCCACGACGATTGGTGCCAGTCCGCCGAATTACTTGCAATTCCGGGACGGCTGCCACTTCCATTGGTTTGAGCACTTGGGTCTTAAAGTGAGTCTCACGATAGGGGGTGTCGATCACCACAAACCGTTCAATGTCATCCACGCTCACCTCTTTTCCCTTATACCGTGCGACGATCCGATTCTTCACCTCGGCGAAATCGGGGCCACCCTCGAACAGGAGGGACTGCGACAGGTCCGTCGCGTCCGAAAATTGAATGCCGCCCGAATCATCGGCCTTCCACATGGCCTCCTTCATCTTCTTGAGACCCTCATAGTTGTTGGTTCCGAAGAACAGGAAATAGTCCGTACGGTTCCCCCGGTTCAGCATCTCGAACGACCGGACGTAGGTGATTTTCGCGGCCTCCTTTAATTGACGCAAATACAAATCGTGAATGAATTTCTTGCGTTCCTGGGGAGTTTTCAGCGGTATGCCCTGTTGCCACAACGGGCATCCAAACAGGGCGTCGAAGTGTTTCGGCAGGTCCTGTTGCGACAGGAATCGATTGATTTCCTCGTACATGAACGTAATGAACACCTCGCAGTGCTTGTTTTGCATCAGCCGCCGAACCAGGGAGAATGGGGTGTGCGAGATGCCGAAGGGATCGAGAAATGCGAACGTTGGAGCCAGAGATTTCTTCTGCTCCGCCACGAAGTCTAAAAGCTGAGTGAGCTTTTCGTCGCAGGTGGCACAGAGACAGTGCACCTGCATATTCGGAGGCTTCTTGATGGTCTCCACCTGTTGCGTGAGCATGGCGTGTCGATCCGGATCAGCCTCGATAAATATGAACACTATTTGAGACTTGATTCGTGCCCCGTGGGCGATGGCCTCGGTGAGCGCAATGATCGGAGAGCCGGTCTCGCCCCCTTCATAAATGCCCGGCCCGGCAAAGCCGTCAATGTAGACCACCCTGCCATTCCAACTGGTGATGATCGGGAACCATGCCTGAAGGTACCGGCGGAGAATGATGTGCTTGGAACGGGTGTGCTCTTCGATTGGCCAGCTGGTCGTTTTGGGGGGCATAGGAGAGATTACACCAAACTAACCTCTTGCTGGGTTGTCACCGGCATCTGGCTCCATGTTCGACCGTCCAGGCGGCGCCCGCCAGCCTTTGACGTGAATCCACCCCACTGCTTAAAGAAGAAGGGAACCTCCGCGCGTAGGCACTGGTCCCGTACGCCACGGACCCAACTCGGATCGACGGCACGAAAACGAGGGCCGCTCTCTCCCCCAACGATGACCCAATCGATCCCTTTCAGCGGAAGTCGCGGGATCGGGCCCAGTAACGGTTCCACGGAAATGAATCGCACAGCGGCCGGAACTTTTTGTAATCGATGCACGCGCCAGACGTACTCTTGGTTCTCAACGGAGACCCCTTGCCATACGTTGGTGGGCCATGGCAACTCCGTCGCCAGACTCTCAAGACGATCTGCTCTCTTGGTAAGGATTTGGAAGATATGCCGGCTGGCTTGAGCCATCACAGCAAACGTTTGCTTGATGAAGTCGTCGGGCACCGCTTCGTGAAACAGATCGCTCATGCTATTCACGAAAATCATTCGGGGTTCTTTCCACTTCAACGGCAACACGAGTTGATCGGGTTGCAGAGTCACTTCAAAGCCACGGCGATACCGCGGGTTCCCCATCGCCTGCAAACGCATGGCTAGCCGTTCGGCATAACAGTTCTTGCAGCCTGGACTGACCTTGGAACACCCAGTGACAGGATTCCAGGTTGCGTCAGTCCACTCGATTGTTGACTTGTCCCCCACAGGTCCTCCCGAGCATGTCCGCCCAGACGCTTGACAAGCGGCTGATTGCTATGTAACGATTCGTTACAGGTAACGAAACGTTACAACCTTTGTAGCACCGTTCCAATACGAATGCAAGTGCGCGCGTGGTGGTTTCGATGCGTGGGTCTGAACTCAAAGCGGCACGGGAAGGGTTGGGGTTCTCACAGCGGCGTCTCGCGGAAAAGCTGGGCACCACTCGTAAGACGATTAACTGCTACGAAGCCGGCAAGCATCGGATTCCCGAATCAGTGGCCTTGGCGGTGCAATTTTTAAGTTCGCCAACTCGACTCTCCCTCCTTGGCACCGTGGCCGCTGGCAATCCGATTGAACCCTTTCCTGACACCGAAACTGTGGAGGTTCCCGCTGGCATGGTGGGTCGAGGCGAGACCTTCGCGCTCCGCGTGAAGGGCACGTCGATGCGCGATGAGGGGATCTTCCCTGGGGACGTTGTGGTGGTGCAGAAGCAGTCGACGGCTCGTAACGGGCAGACGGTAATCGCGATGGTCAACGGAGAGGCGACCATCAAAATTTATCACCGCAAAGCTGGAATGGTGGAGCTGCATCCCGCCAACGACACGATGAAGCCCATCGTGGTGAAACCTACAGACACGTTGCACATTGCAGGAATCGTCGTGGGGGTGATCCGTCACCTAAGGAAGTAGTCGATCCCGTAAGCCAGTTGTATGGATCGTCAGATTGTCTGCTTCGCTGTTCCGTCGTTTGAGCTTGCTCTGGCCCGGCTGCACGATCCCACTCTTTGTACTCGGCCCCTCGCGATCGCGCCGCTCAACACCGCTCGTGCGCTCCTGCGCGAGGTGTCGGCAGAAGCCAAACAAGAGGGGCTCGCGGTCGGCATGTCGCTGGATCACGCTCGGCGGATCTGTCCCTCTCTGCACGTCCTATCCCCTAACCCGTCTCGCGTCCGCACCGCCGAGGATTCACTGCTCCGTGTGGTGACTCGCTATGCGCCAGTGTGGGAACCCTCACAGCCGGGATCGTTCTTGATGGATGTCTCCGGAACCGGACGACTCTTCGGTCCGGCGTACGAGATCGCGGCGAAAGTCCAGGGGACGGTGCTTGCGCAGTACAACCTCGACGGTGTCGCCGGAGTGGGAAGCAACAAACTCGTCGCTCAGACAGCCGCCACATTGATTGCACCATCCGAATTGTACGATGTCCGGCATGGATCTGAGCAGGTCTTCATGTCGCCACTGTCCGTCCGCACGCTGCCTGGCCTCCACCAACCCTGTATGCGGAAGGTGCTGGAGCGGCTGGATGATCTCAACCTCCGCACCTTGGGCGAAGTCGCCGAAAGTCCACTCGACGCACTGCAAGTCACGTTAGGCGACTATGCGGGGCAACTTTCACGATGGGCACACGGCATTGATTCGGTGCCGGTGCTCCCGCCAACCGCGCAACCCAGCCTCGAAGAGACAGTGTGGCTCGATCCCGACGAGATCGATGACTCGGTACTGATGGGGCGTTTGTTGGACGCGCTCCAACGGCTCTGCCGGAGGCTGCGGAGTCAGCGGCGAGTCTGCGGAAGTCTCGCCCTTGCGATCCGCTACAGCGACCAACTCGAAGTGACGAAGCGGGAACGGATCAACCCCGAGACCTGTTGGGAATGTGATCTCTCGCCGATCGTCTCAGCCCTCTTTCGGAAGTGCGTGCGTCGCCGAATTCGGCTCCGAGCCATGACGCTGAGCATGACCGGCCTGACGGCCTATGCCGAACAAGTCTCCCTCTTCGACGAACGGCCACTGTATGAGCAGCGCAGACATGACCGAGCGAAGAAGCTGGCCCTGGCGCTCGACCAACTCAAGGCCCGGTTCGGCGAGCGGACGATTCGCTATGGGAGGAGTCATTGAGTGCCGGCCCCCTTCGTGCACCTGCATACCCATTCGCTGTACTCCCCCATGCAAGGGGTCCCCACCTTGGAAGCCCTCTGCGAGGCGGTGCGCACCCAAGGCCAGGACCGGCTGGCCCTTACGGACACGAACGGGCTCTACGGCGCCCTTCGGTTCCTCGATGTGGCGCGAGACGCAGGCCTCACGCCCATCGTGGGCGCGGAACTGGTTCACAAGGCTCACCGCGCGGTGCTGCTCGCGAAGACCCCGAGCGGCTACGCCAACCTGTGCCGGATCCTCTCGGGTCGCCACTGTGATGAGGCCTTCGATTTCATCTCCACGGTCGCCAGGCATCGCGCCGGGTTGGTGATCCTCTCGGATGATTGTGCCGCTCTGACCGCCTGGAGGCAGGATTCGGACGAAGACCTCTATGTGGAGCTGACGCCCGGCCCCACGATGCACGAGGCGGTCGCGTTCAGCCGGCAGAGCGGGCTTCCACCGGTCGCGACCACACGGGCCTTCTTCCTTCGCCCAGCCGACTACCATGCGCACCGGCTGCTTCGTGCCATTGCCGAGAATACGACCTTGTCTCGGCTCCGTGCTGATCAATGCTGTGCGCCATTGCACTGGCTCATGCCGGAGGCGGTCCTGGCCCGCTACTTCCCCCATGTCCCTGCGGCGCTCACCATTACACGCCGCATCGCGGAAGCCTGCCACACCGACTGGGACTTCAAGGAGGCCATCTTCCCCGCCTTTCGCCAGCTCTCCGCAGAGGCAGCCTTCGAGACGCTACGAGAGAAGACCTACGAGGGGGCGCGGTGGCGCTATGGCAACCTGTCAGATGTGGTGAGGGATCGCATTGAGAAAGAGCTGACCGTCATCCGAGAGAAACGCTACGCCCAGTGCTTTCTCATCGTCGAGGAAATCGTGCGGCAAGCACCACGGACCTGTGGCCGGGGTTCCGCGGCAGCCTCCATTGTGTCGTTCTGCCTTGGGATCACGCACGTCGATCCCATTCGTCACCACCTGCTCTTTGAGAGGTTTCTCAATCCCGGCCGCCACGATCCCCCCGACGTCGATCTCGACTTCCCCTGGGATGAGCGACCCAAGATTCTGGAATGGGTTTTCACGCATTACGGGCCACGCCAGGCGGCGATGGTGGCCAACCAAAATACC